>OBUW01000124.1_pt1 | contig 59202 bp, 22 predicted proteins | sample 1475761 | NCBI WGS metagenome assembly OBUW01 (sample SAMEA2579908, study PRJEB22360) | human gut metagenome | biome: human gut; feature: human-associated habitat; material: faeces | place: Denmark | collected 2008/2010
TTAATCCAATATTTATAATACATTCTTGAACCAAAATAAAACATCAGTTCTTGGCTTGGCATTCTGGGAAAACTTATTTTAGTTGAAGATCATTTTTGTCTAAAGTTTATTCTTTGCTAGTAATGGGTGTTTGTATACACGGAATATTCATGAGAATTAGTCCTAGTACACGATAGGTGATAATTTGTAATAAGCAAAAAACAGAGTAAATGAAGTTTACGCCCACTAAAAGTGTCTATTGAAACTCGGTCTCTATATAATAAATATCCTAAATATCTTTCTTTTCTCTTCTTTTTATACTAATTCCTGGCTCTCGATGAGTGCAAATTTTTCACCAATGTTGATCTAATACGCACGACTTATATCAAGGTGTTATTTCCCTGACACAAACGTCGCATAAACCAACAAAAACACATACACAAACAACAGGTGAACAATTTACTAACTTATTCTATTTCAATTTAAGTCTACTTTGATTTAATTTTATTTCGATGGCCTATCCTAGTATGTTTGAATTCATCAAGATCCCAATAAATGTAGATTATACCTTAAAACAAAATCTTAATTTCTTATTCATCTATATAAATTTTATACATCTCCCTCTATCTATCTATGTAATCATTCATTCATTAATTTTATTCAATGATTTTATATTTATATGAAATTGAATGGAATATTTTCCATAATTTATTTTTATTTTTATTTTGATTTTCAATTTCATTACCACAATTATTACCACCACCACTACCACCACCAATTATAACATTAGCAAATTCCAGATTATAATATTGATCATAATTTTCAATACAATCTCCACAAATAAATTCATAATGACATTGTTGTTGATACTGAGGTTGTTGCTGATGTTTTTGGTTATGACTATTATTATTGTTGTTGTTGTTGTGGTTATTTATAATTGATGAGATTTCATATAATGGTTTTTCACAAAATTCACAATATTTAAGTAATTTTGAACCAGGAATTTCTCCAAATATAGCTTGTAAATCTTCTTTACGATTGATTTTTAAAATTAAATTAGAATCATCATTGAGGGGGTTAATATTGTTAAGGGTATTCTGATGATTATGTATTAGTAATAAACTTTGTTTAAAATTTGCTAATGATTGTTGTCGTAATAATTTTTGTTGATCTAGTAGGGTATTATTATTATTATTATTATTATTACTTATAGTGGTGGTTGTATTATTGGCGAATTTGATATTTTGAGGTTGAAAATAATCTTCAATTAAAACTATTGGATCTTGACTATCTTCATCAAAAGTATATTCATATTCATAATCATAATCATCACCTCCAATATAGTCCTCTTGCATCATTTCTTCTTCTACTTCTTCATCATTATCATTATCACAACTATCATCTATATCATCAACATCAATATCTTCATAAGAATAATTAGCATCAAGATTTTTCGTTTGACAATTGTTATTGTTACTATTATTACTGTTAATTCTGGTAGAGTTATTTATACTACTAGAGTGAGATAACTTTGAACCTTGTGAAGAAGAAGTAGGTGACCTTGAACGAGAAAGATGACGTCTTAAAGGTGGAGGTGGAGGTAATGGTAAAGAAGTTAAAGTTGTATCATCAATTAAATCAAGTTTAGAAGGTTGATGTTTGAGTTTGTTAGTTGTGGTGGATGATAATGATTTATACATTGAATATCAAATTCAATTATTGAATGTGGTATGTGTAGTATGGGTTGGGTTGGGTTGGGTTTGAAATATTGGTGGATTCGTGGGGAGAAAGTAGTAATTAATACACAAGTTGAATTGCTATTTGAGCAGCGAGGGAGGAAGATGAGAACGAAAGGAATTTAATTTAATTATAAAAAAAAACAAACAGCAACGAAAGTGGATTAATGAATGATCAAACTAGGGAAATATATAAATATATATATATATAAAGATAGTATTGAAATTTTTCAAAAATTAAAGAAAGAGAATCAATATATATATATATAGAGAGAGTGTGTGTGGATATAAAATACGGGGGGGAGGGAAAAGAGAGTATTAATTAAAAACATACCAGAGACAGTACCAAACATATTAGATACCAAGTGGTCAAGTCCTTATTGTTTATTCATTGTCTTAATTAAGAGAGTGAAAGTGAGAGTGTATAAAAGACAGTAGTGTATATAAGCCAGGTAGTGTGAAGTGTGAATTTTAAGTGAGAGTGAGAGTAAGAGAGAATGAAATCAATTTTGTGTCATTTATGAAACAACAACAACAACAATAACAACAGAAATTTAAGGTCGTGTATATGTGTTCAATAATTTTGAAAAATTTTTTTTGCCCACAACAAAAAGCAATTAACTACTTCACTTTACTAAGTTAATTAAACAACTTTGTAAAGGAAAAAAAAAATACCTACGTTATTCAATGTACGTATATGTAGTATGTGTGGTATTAGTAGCTCTTTCTTATTATTCAATAGTATTTTATTGGTTAATATTTTTTATTTCAATTATCTTTATGTATTTATGCATCAATTGTTAAATTACCAAAATAACCGAAAAAAAAAAATGAAAGAATTTCTTTCCCAATTAAGAAACAAAGAAATTGCCTTATGTAAGAAATTACACGACCTTGACTTGACTTGACTTGACTGGCTCTATTTAATTTTTTTGGTGTATTTGCCACGTCTACACTACTTCTACTACCAGGTTTAATTTAGTTTTTCGTGTAAAAGCTATGTGATGTTGTTGTTGTTGTAGTGTTTGTAGTGTTTGTAGTCTATTGTGTTTCTAACGTGTAAGAATTCACATTTCTACTACTAGTGACACCTCTATTATTAAGCTTTTTTGAAATTAAAAACAGAAAACAGTGCGTTAAAAAGATTTTTACCTTTTATCTCTAACATGTAGGTAGGAAAAGATTGAATTAAGAATCTTGCTGTTGAACTGAAATAAGAGAATTTCAATCCAAATTTAGAAACTGGTAACTAAGGTGAGTGTATGAGTGTGTATCAAATGAAGATTTATGAGGATGTCTCATGCTTATTACAAATCTCTTACTCTTTCTTAGCCAAAAGAAAATAATCTTTTATTTTTTTTTTTGTCCTTACTCAACAAAATCTGAGTTATGATGCGATGCGATAATTATTATTAACTATTAAGTAGTAAAAAAGGGGGGAGTAGCAGTAGTATTAGTAGTAGTAGTAAATGGGTGATTAAATTTTACTCCCATTTTAATGAATTGACTAGGTCTTCTTGACAACGGTTGTTGTTTCTCTCAGATACTAAAAAGATCTAAGTCTAGACTCACTCAGTCATTCACGCATACTGCACTCCTTCAAATTTATTTGATTACGCCATCTCTCTCTCTCTCTCTGTCGACCCAAAAATTTAGTCGACAAATGTATTTTATCTCTACCTGCCGAACCACTTTTTTCGGCCCCGATCTTAGACCGAATAATTTTTTGGTCACGTCATCATCTCCAACAACAACAACCTTGTAATGTAGGCTTTTCCTAAGCGCACACAATAATGCTTTTCTAGAGGCTTTTACTCTTCATGATAGAAAAACGTCACAGTAGTGGAAGCTAAAATCCAAGTCAAAAGTCATGAAACTTGATTTTGAGATATGATCTAAAAAATCAAAATTTTATCTGCATGTTTTTGCAAAATTTGCTCATTTCAATCTCTACTAAAGTGTTCATCAGTTAATGGTTGTCAATTTCTGTCTCTGTGTTAAGTTGTTCTACTTATTGGCAAAATTGCCGTTCAAAAAAAAAAAAAGAATAAATTTACAACTACCACAACGGTGGCACTAGTATTGCTGATTGGTTGTGAAATTCTCACAAAACAATTATCAATTTGAATATTCTTTTTGTCACCATTTAGTGTTGTTTACTTTTATAATATCGTCACAAAAAGACAAAACAAAAGAATAGAAATACTGTGTTTTTTTTTTCCGAGGGGCGGGAGGTCATATCGTGTAATTGATCTGATCTATTCCAAGGGTCAAACTTAATGAATCTGTTGAAAGTAGTAGTAGTAGTAGTAGTAGTAGTAGTGAGTGAGTAGTAGTAATTGTGGAGTAATCCTAGTCATGTGACCTAACCTAACAGACAATATGAGGAGAAGAGTTTTGTGTCTTGATAATCTGGACACGCAGAATGAAAGTTCTAGACGACGAAAGTCTACTTTATATAAAAGGAGATAAGAGGTCTTCACGAACAAGAACAGCAACAAGAAGTAGTAGTAGAAGTAGTAGGAGGGCATTTTATACTCTTTTGTTTTGTCATTAGTACAACCAGATTTCTTTAAACAAATAAAAATAACAAGATTCAAATCATATGAAACAATTAATCTTGGAAATCTAATACCTATACTAAAAGTAATAGTACTAGTCGTAGTCATAACAAAAGCGTTTCGTAAAATCTTTAAAAATGTTTTATGCTTAGTTTTGTTGAGACGTCTATTGAATTCTTGACAATTTCTTCGGAAAATAGACACAACAAAATTACACGAGAAAGGGTGAAAGAAAGTACAACAATATTTTTTAATTCTTTGAAATTTATAAATTAATGTGTTCCGATCAATCATTTAAAACATATTTGATATTGATTTTCTTTCAACTATAAACCAAAAAGTTGAGGAATTAACCGTTAACAGTTAAACAGTTGGTTGGTTGGTTGGTTGGTTGGTTGCGAAAAAAAAAAAAAAAATGTAGCAACCAATCACGTGACACATAGTAAAAGTGATACCCCCTTTGACAACCATAATTTATTCTACATGGATTTTAAATAATTAAGTTTATCATTTCATCACACACACTTTATATATAATTATACAATTTCTATATTCAAATATTATTACTAAAAACTTCTGGCACTAATGTTGTTGCTGCTGCTGCTGTTGTTGTTATTTATCAAATGTTTAATTTCATTATACAGTAAATCACCATCATTATCATTATAATCATTAACCCAATGAGAAATATCTTGGAAAATCTTTAAAGAAATCAATTTATCTAATTCAAATTCTTGTTGACGATATTTTAACATTAATGATTCACATAATTCTAATAATAATATAATATTAAATTGAAATTTTTGTCGTCGTTTAAATTTTATAATTGAAGTTAAATCAGTCAATTGATGATTAAATCTTAATTCCAAAACTGAAAGACATTTAAAATAATTGGAGTTGGGAGTATTTGTTAGGGTGAATATTTGATTTATACCAGAATTAGTCAATTTAGGACAATTATTTAATGATAATCGAGATATATTTGGTAATTTATTGGCAATTTCCCAAACACATTTATCAGTTATATGACATCCTGCTAATCCTATAGTCAGTAATTTTCGATTATTATTAATCAATTTAATCATTGAATTATCAGTAATATATCGTCCACTACCACCATTACCACCACCATTACCATTACCACTACTAATAGGTTTACGACCAAAATTTATAAAAGTTAAATTTCGACAATATAAACTTAATTGATAAATACCAAAATCAGTAATTAATTCACAAGCACGTAAATCTAAAATTTGTAAATTATCACCACATTTAAATTGTCCCAATTTCATTAAAAATTCATCATCAATAGTTTTTGAACCGGTGATAATTAATTTAGTTAAATTATTTGAACATGATTGGAATATTTTCATAAATGTTTGAGATTGAGGTTTATCTAATGAAATTTTCGGACACATATATAATTCAAACCATGATAATTGATCAAAATTTATAAATTCAATTAATTGATCGAAAATGATTTGTTTAGTTTGAAATAATTTATGTAATATAAATGTTTTTGGTTGAATGATAATAGGAGATGATGAATTTTGTTGTTGGTGGGATTTATTTTCAATGAATTTTTTCAATTGTTGTTCATTATGGGAATAAAATTTTGTTGATATGATTTCACTAGTGATTTTATAAAATAATTTATTCACCAATAAACAATTATATAATGGTGATGATGAAATGACACTTGAAGGTTGTTGATTTTGTTGATTTTGTTGATTTTGTTGATTTTGTTGATTGGTGGTTTTTTGAAGGGCAGATTGAGCGGATTTTTTATCACCATGGATTAATAATGCATGCTTATAAGATAATGGATTTCTTCTAATTGGAGTTGATTCTTGTGGCAAAATTGTATTTTGTTCATCAACATAACTGATTATTTTATAAACAATTTCCGGAATTTCAAAGATCGATGGTGAAGAAGATGTTAATCTTTGTTGCTGTTGCTGTTGCTGTTGTTGTTGTTGTTGTTGTTGAAGTTCATTTCTTATCTTGATTTGAGAATTCAATTTATAATAATAACCATCAGTGTTTTCTTCATTATCAAATAATGTATTGAAATAAAAATTACCTACTGGTTTAATAGGAGTTGTTTCCGGGGTTAATTCATCAATATTATCATCAGTTAAATCAGGTACACTTTCTAAATCTGAAGATGAGGTAGAAGAAGAAAAACCATTATCACTATTATTATTCATAGTGAATTGAAATTCATCTTGATCAGGTAATTTGAAACTTCCAGTATTCATAATAAATTGATCATTACTATTAGTTGAATGAGATCTTCTTAATCGACCAGGTCTATTTCTTCTATCTTTATTTCTTTTTCTATCTCTTTGTTGCTGTTGTTGTTGCTTACTTTTCAGATCAGTGAAAAATGCTGATAATGAATTTGATGATACAATAGATTTAGCTCGTTTTAAAACTGGTTGTTGTTGTTTATCAATGGTTGGAGATACTCTTCCTTCCTCATTTGTACTCACTAAAAAGGGATTATAAATCTCATTATCACTAGAATCATAGGATAATGGTTTTGTAGAATGAAAATTCATGATTTATAAACAATAATGATGTTGATGTGTTAAGTATATATGCTCTATAATAATGAATGCAAAAAAAAAATGAAAAATGAAAATGATGTGGCTGGTTCAATTTGTGCGACAAAATGGAAGGAAAGGAAAGAAAAGGAATGGAAAATGGATTATGCAAGGCAAGTTGAATATATAGTAATAACCTTAATGAAAAGAATTAATTAATTGGAAATGGAAATTGGAATTGAAATGAAAGAAATTATGTAAATGCAAAAAAAGTATAATGATTGACTATGGGTGAGAAAAAGGAGAAGGAGTTGGAGGGATTATATGTATTAATGGTTGATGTAGATGATTGATTACCCAAAAAAAAAAATGAAAATTAACAAACCAAACAATTGAATGGGATGAGATGATGAAGGGGAACGGGGTTTGAGTTTGTGTTTGAGTTAATTGTTGGATGAAGATGTGATTATGATAAATATGCAAGAAAAAGGGATACAGAAGTGTAAAGGAAAAAGGGGGAAAAAGATGAAGTTGAGGAAAACCCATTAATTATAAATAGTTTTTTAAATATTTTGAAAGTTGCTTGTCAAATGATGATGTTGATAACAGTTGACTTGGCTTCTTGGTTATGAATTGAACTAAATTGTTAAAAAGATGGCTTGAAAGAACAATAAAAGGAAAGAACCCTTTTTGTTTTAAAAATAACAAAGCAAACTCCTTTATTGTTGATTTATTTAGAAAAATAACCAGCAATGCTGTTAATGAACAACTTCAATTTCTATTGACAAAATTATATAATTACTCAAAAATTGAATATTTGAGAAATATACGATTTAAATTATTTTACTTATTAAAATAGAATAGAAATAATTTATGCATAATTTAATTTTAAAAAATTTATCTTCCTACTATTATTAATAGTTGATAAAGAGTAAGAAACAACCAGTAATATACAAATATCTACTCAATTCAATTCATTCTCACATGAAATTGCAAAAAAAATACTTGGTGAAAGGACAAAAGAGAGAGAAGTAGGAGGGGACTATCGGGAAAGAGAGAACCAGCTTTGATTATTGTGTATTGGGTTGCCATAGGAACCTCTTGATTATTCATGTAGTATTGTTGATCTTTACATCTATGCATATAACTGCCTCCCAAAAAAAAAAAAGAGTACGTAAGGAAAGTCATGTGCATAATACGTCATTTTGATAACATTTGACCTAAAAAGATATAAAAAAATTAAATAAGGAATGTATAAAATCATATATATCCGTTTCGGTGATAAAAATAGATAGTGCTTATTTGGTTATGAATTGTTGATTAATAGTTCATGATTAATAGTTCACATGTACTGATTATGATGATGATGATGATTATGGAAATGGAAAATTTAAATCGTGCGTGTGTGAACTAAAAAAACTGCAACAATCATAGATGAAAGAGAGAGAGAGAGAGAGAGAGAGAGAAGGCTGGCTAATTAAACGCTGGTTGGGGTTTATATACAGGACGCACATACTATAAGACCAAATTATTGTTTAATATCCATGTCTATCTATATATATCAATAGATAGAATCAACAATGGGTTGAAACAGGCTATGAATGCTTTTACTTGCTTGCAATTATCTATTTCTTTCTTTCTTCGAAGTATGGTTTCATTCAATTATTTCGTTACTGGCTTCAAATAGCGTCGTCGTTGTCGTCGTCAATGACAACGTTATACATTTCGTATTTTAGATTCTACATGAAAATTGCTTGATTCTCTTTGTTGATTACAAAACAGAACCCTGTTATTTGACTTATTTGACGGAATTAAGAAATAATATTTCTCTATGACTAGTAATGATTTGACAAATACGTGAAGAAGAAGAAGAAGAAGAAGAAGAAGAAATATGAGGAAGAGTAAGGGATGAGTGCTCTCCCCTTACTCTGGATCAAATCTTCCAATGACAGGGGCTGAAGGAGGCATAAACACATTTTTTTGAAACTTATTGTAAACAATTTCAAAAAAAATTTCCTAATTTGTTTAAATAATTAACGTTGTAATCTTAATTTCTTCTTATCAAAGATATTTTATTAAATCAAAGATCATGATTTAGATTATTAATTTAGTTTACTGGTTAAAATATTGGAATGAAACTTGAAGCAAAAATGAAACTTGATAACAAAGATTAGCCACAGTTTACAACAAACTTAAAATTAAACCAAAGGGCTTGCTTGATAAATTTTGAGTTACCAAGTGCTTGTTTTTTTTTTTTTTTTGATGATTATGATAAGTTTATATTCTGTTTCACATGAATATTGCCTTGGTGATTAAATTGCAAATATAGTGGGGTCTTCGGTATTATTTTGCCGCTAATTATTTACGAATAATATGAGAAATGGAACCAAATTCAATTGTAAGTAACAAGACAATGAAAACCAATAATGACCAGCAACAAAATCAACTAGCCGTTTGACAATTATATATGTATCTATTGTGAATGTATATTTATATTTATATGACATGTATGAAATTATTGATAGTTTGACAATTGTGGGAAAATCAATCACGTGCCAACAAACAGAAATAAATTCAACGGACACACACACACGCATACTAAAGACCTAAACGAACCAGCCACTTCGTATTATATTATTGACGATTATCCACACAACTTAATAATAAACCTATAAGCATAGTATAGCTATAGCTTTGTTGCCGTGTGTTCAGTCACTTAAATCATACATGCAACTATAAAGCCAGCGAGAAAAGAAGACCCTTAAAAAATATGAGAAAGGTTAAAGCCAATAATTGCATTACAAAATCTCCTTATTATACTTCAGTCTATTTATATATTCTACTTTTATCTATTTCTTTTTCTTACTTAAAAAATGTAAATTATGTAAACTCAAACTAGAACTTGTTCTTATTGGTGTTGCCCCTCCATTAGTTCGATCAGCAGCACTATTAGATAATTTACCAACACTTTGATGTGTAGTAGATGCAGTTGTACTATTTGGTGAACTTGATAAACTAAATGTTGCCCCGCCATCACCACCACCACTAGTTGTTGTTGTTGGTATATTTAATGATTGATTAGTACTACTTGAACGAGCAAGATGGGCAGGTGTTAATCTTTGTAAATTAGTCATTGATGATGATGGTGAAGTTGCACCAGAATGATGATGTTGTTGATGATGATGACTATTATTAGTGTGATGTCCTGATAATGATGATAAATTATTACTTGATACAGTTCTTGAATGCATTGGTGATGAATTTTGTGAAGAATTTCTTGAAGTAGTCGATGAAGATCGTTTTAATTTGAACGAATTTGAATTTTTAAAAGAATTATGACGACCAATTTTATTATTATTTTGTTGTTGAAGATTGATTAAATTTTTATTTAATTCTTGTAAATTAATATGAGATCCAGGTAATGGTGGTTCATAAGCTGGAGAAAATAATTCTTCATTAGTAATTGTTGGTGGATCACTATTCATTGCTTCAGCATATGATGGAACTTGTGATAATTCTAATGGACTCAAATTGGAAGGGGCATTGTTGTTGTTGTTGTTGTTATTACCTAAATTGATATCTGAATTAACTCGAGATATATGTACTGGTGGTGACATTGCCACCATATGATCTTGAAGGAAACTTTGATTAGAACGAGGTAAAATTGGTCTTCTTGAAGTGCTACTGGTAAAATAATCACCATTGCCACCAGTAACACCCCCTGTGGTTCCACTATGAATACTATTATTATCATCATTATCCATTAAATTAAAAGTTGCTCTACCATGTCCATCATCAACAGTAGTAGTATCCGATTGTTCTTGTTTTTGACGTTGTAAACTTAATTGTCGAAGATTTTCCGTCAATACTTGAGAATCCAATGGCGACATACCATATTCATTACCAAATCGTTCACTACCACTTCCACCACCTAAAATGATTCCACTTCTTGGAGTTGCTGGACCTGATGCTAAAGGAGTAGCTACAGGAGAAATATCTGACCATAATCGATCATAAATATGTCTTTCATACATTGGTGGAGCAAGTAATCCCGTTAAATTTGTCATTGAACTATTATTTGATCCAATATCTCCGCCACCAGCCCCAAAATTGTCAACATTCTGATTATTATTTAATGCCGATAATGCATCATAGGAATCACTAGTAAATAAAATATCATCATCATTTGGATCAATATTTCTATCATTATTATCCTCACCAGTATTAGAATTATTATTATTACCACGAACAGTAACAAATGGAGAAATAAATAATTGAATGGGTAAAGTTGCTCTTAATTCTGAAGTATGACCATCAGGATTAATTAATCCAATATTAAATTTCAATTTATGACGAACTCTAACATTAGTAGATAAATCAACATCTTGAGTACATTTTGATAAGCTTGATGGAATATTAATAATTGTATCGATTTGCCATTGATCAAACATATCCACTTCTTCTTCTTCTTCATCACCATTGTTATTTTTCTTTCGTTTGGGTATTTTCTTTTTGGCAATTATTCTTTCATCAGTTTTCATTGGTGGATAACTCCCAACAAATGAATACATTTCAATCAATTCAATTTTAATATCACCTAACTGTAAACCTTTCAATAAGGGGACAAGAGTCATTGTTATAGGAGTTGATGAACCAATAGCAATAGCTTTTGTTGGACAACTTAATGAATATTCTACTTTATTGGGCCAAGTATTATCAACAGCTATGGTTTCTGATAATTCAACCGCATCAGAAGTTAATGTACGAATGATTCGAAGTCTTTTTTTAGCAATCATTGAACTATGAAATTTCCCCCGATCAATAATTGCTTCTAATCGATAAACATTAGAACATCCAGGTAGTCCTTCAATTGATTCAGGTAAATCTCCAGGTAAAATTACACTGAATGGAATTTCATAATTTCCTTGTACCAATAAATGACTACCACCAATGTTACCAGTGCTACCACCAGTGCTACCACTATGTAATTGAGTAGATGATAAAGAATGATTTAATTTATTATTATTATTATTATTATTATTGTTGTTAGTATTACTTGATGTGAATGCTGATACTAAATTTGTTGATGAACCACCAGTTAATCCTGAAAGGCTTAATGAAGATTTTGATCTTAATCCCAATAATGAAGTTGATGAATGATTTCTCGTCAATTTAGAAAATGCCCCATGATGATTGTTATTATGTGATGATAATGAAGTAGATGATCGATTATTTGGTGAATTTGTCCCTGAACTCAATTGACTAAGGTTATTATTGTGATTATTTAAATAATTAGAAAATTCTTGACTATTCCAAATATATTCATAAGTTTTTTTAGAAAAATTGATTATTCTAGAACTACCACTAGCACCACCAGTAACTTCACCATCTAATTTTAATGTAGAAAATAAACGAAGGGAAATTTTTTTAATTGAAATTGGTTCAATTACTGATATAACTATAGTTCCTGATAATAAAGCCGATGCTGCTTCTTGAGGATTTCCTTTCAATACTAATACATCATGATCAAGATTTTTCAATCTAATTTCAAATAATGATGTTGATTTAGATGTATTTTGTTGCAGTTTTTTCACCATTTCGATGTGGTAAATGAAAAAGGGGGGGGGGGGGGTAACGACAAATTAAAAAAAAAATATATGTATGAATATGTTAGATATGATGTGAGATACTGTAAGTTCTAATAGACTTAATTAGTATTCTTTCAAACGATAAAAACAGAATTGGATGTAATTGGAAGTAATCCTCTTTTTATTTTTTAAAATTGCTATTCGTTGTTGAAAGGACGATTCCTCAATCGTAAGGAAGGAAGCAAATATTTTGAATAAATAAGTAAAATTTGGTAAAAAAGGAGAAGAATAAGTTATTATTAAATGAAAGAAATAGTTTATAATAATAATAATATACCGTGTTGTATTGACTTTTTCAATGGGAATAAATTTACTTTTATAAATCTACAACCCAACAACTAAACATTCATCACATCACATCGATTGTTCATTTGTTCGTTCGCTCGTCGGAGATTCAGAGAGAGAAGAAAAAAAAAAAAGAAACTTCAATAATTACACAAAACTCAAAGACAAAAAGAAACGGAAAAACTTTTTACTACAAATGGGCCATTCCGGATAAACTGTTATCATACACACAGATTTTAGATTTCAGATTCCAGATCTCTATAATAATATTACAAATAATAATTATTCATATGATTTATTATTATTATTATCATCGATCCGAAAAAATGATCAACGAATAATAATAATTTGACGATCTTCTTTTTTTTGTGTGTGTAGGTATAGCATATTAAACTCAATCTGGTCTAGACTTTCATCAAAGAATAAATTATTCTTAATATTTTTGATATTTTCTTTTCTCTAAATTATATTAATTGCAACGTGGTATCTAAATTATCGACTATTATGCGATAACATAGTAGTTTATATGTACTAGAATAATGACGTGTGGTAGATGCATGGGATAAAAACCATCTGTCTTATACCTGCTTTAAGAAGGATTATGCGATTACTTGAAAGTTAAAAAGATACAAAATCATCTCCCTTCCTCTACACGCATAAATAATTGTAGAAGTGGGATTTTTTTTTTGCGATTTGTCTAAAGTCCGAATTGTTATCAAATCAGTATCAATTTCAATTAAATCGGTCAATCAGTTCCGTTCTGTTCTAATTTACTTATTCTTCCCCTTAAAAGTATATATTTAGAATTAAGTAATTGAATTTTCTGAAATCATAAGATTATTAGCCATTACAACAAAGTCTACTAAAATTGCCATTCATATTGTCTAGTGGGGGGGGGGGGAAGTTGTATTGAAAAGAACAAAAGAAATTATCAACTATGTCAAATCTCTTTCGGATGTAAAAGTCCGTCCTTATTGTTATTGTCTAGCCTCATCTCCAAAAAAAGGACATTAAGAAAAAAGAAAAACAAGACGATAACAATTATCATCGTCATCATCATACTAGATTTAAACAATAATGAAGTAATTAAGTACTGTAGATTGTCTCTATTAGGAAAGTATTTGAATTCTTTCGAAGATGAAAAATTTAAGTCTATTTTGATATTTTTGTATAGAGTCGATAATGCCAAGGTAGTATTCATCACACACTGGTTTACGCCTTCTTCTTCTAAGCCATATTCTTGAAAAGGGTCATGTTCTTTTATCTTATCACAACAACATCACGATAAGATGATTAGGACGCAAAAATCGAGCAAAATAACTCTATCAAATACAGTTCCATTCTTTATAAATATGTGTATATATATTTATGTATATAAAACATAGACGAATTGAAATAAACTAAACTAAAATAAAATAAAATCAAATAATATTATAAACTCTAACATAAATCAAAAATAAAAACATACTTAATTGCAATAATTTTTTTTGATGAAAAAAATCAAAATCTTCTTCTATCAATAATAACAACATTGGCACCTCCCCCCCTAATCTATAACAACAACCCCTTATGATCATCTAGTAATACCATAAGGACCACTTCTAGGTCCAGTATTTTCTCTTCTTCCCATTAAAGCACTAGCATTTTGATTCTTATTACCTGGTCCTCCAATCAGACTACCGGTAGTACTATTGTTGTTATTATTATTATATCTTGCTGCCACAGGTACAAATCCTGGATTCACTCTACGTTTTTGTTGTTGACCACCACGACTAAATTGGAAATCTGGATTATTATTCAATACATTTTCAGATATAGTTGGTCCTCTAACTTGTTGTTGTTGTTGTGGTGGTACAGGTACAGGCCCTTGATTTGGGAAATAAGATCCTGACACTGGAACTGGACCTGGACCTGGACCTGCTCCTGGTGGTGGTACACCTCCACCACTTCTCATTGGAGTATTATTATAACCCATATTTGGTGACGGAGAATATTGACCAGTAGGCCTATATTGTTGTTGTTGAGGTGGTTGTGGTGGTGGTGGCATACCTTGTTGATGTATAGGTTGATATTGCTGAACATGAGAGTATTGATTAACCACATTTGAAGGTAAATACCCAGTACCACTTCCAGAATTACTTCCATAATATTGAGGATTAGGTGGTCGTTGTGAAACACTAGTGAAATCAGAATCATTATCAGAATCATTAGTATTAACAATTTCACGTCGATTATTAGCCAAATCTTCTTCATCATCATCGTCAAAATCATCATCCAATTCAGTAAATGGTTTATGACCTTCAATACCAAGATGATGATCAAAAACTCCTGGTTGATAATTATTTCTACTATTGTTACTGTTATTATCAACAATTGGTGTACCAGGAGGATAAGGAAGTGATGATGATGCAGTATTACCATTATTGCTACCGGAACCACTTAATGAACTTGGTTGATAAGCATTAGGTTTATTTCTTTGTGTGAAATCAGTGGCAGTTTGTGGATTGTTATAATAGGAAGATGAATTACTGGTGAGGGACCCATTTTTATGAGCAGGAGGATTCATACCAGAAATAACAGTACCTCCTGATCCAACACCAGAACCAGTAGTAGTCGATCCACCATTCATAACACCTCGAGAATTATTAGTAGGGTTTGAGAATTTATTCATTGCCCCACCAGTGAAATTGGTACTACCAACATTATTGGTAGTAGTGGCTGTGGTAGCATTGTTATTGTTATTGTTATTGTTATTGTTATTGTTATTGTTATGGGGTTTATATTCATAATCATTATCAAGGGAATTACTTGTTTTGAAAGTAGATGTTTGAATATGATTAAATTTATCATCAATACGACTATAATTAGTAAATCTTCCAAAATCTTCATTATCGAAATTAGATTTAGCATCATTATCATCATCATCGTCGTCATTTCCAACAACTGTCAAACTTAAAATTAAAAGAATCAATGAAATAAATGTAATAGCTCCAGCTGCCACTAAAGTCCAAGGAACCCAAGTTACATAAGGATAAAAACATAAAATTACAACCACACAAGTAATAATTGTTGCAATCGTGGCAAGTACATTAACGAAAATTCCAATCAACACCGTTACACGAGATCCAAAATGAATTACAAATATAACAATCAATAAAATCAAATCAAATCCAAGGGCAATAGGTGCTAAAACAAATATTTTTGCCAATGTGGTTCTAGTATCATTCATAAATAAATAACCTGACAGATTATCTTTTATGGAACCAGTAAAATCAAGTGGGTAACCAACAATACAATTATCACTGTTTGATGTCAGACAACTTCCAAATATCCCATATTTACTATCCAGAGTTTTACTCAAGGCAAATATATCAACCACAGGATAACTAATGGTAGCAAATAATAAAAATACAAATGATACTAGTATAAATAGGAATGATATAGTATGATACCCTGCTTTAAAAGACATCTTCTGTTATGCTGTTATGTATGAATGAATGTATGTCGGTATGCGTGTATATGTGCAAATGTGAACTTTGATCCCAATGTATCAAATAAATAAATAAACCTTCAAGGTTGTTAAAATAGTGGTCCTCTCAAGCTTGGACTGTTAAGTGATACTATTTAGTGATTTCCCACCTTTTGAAGAAAGTAACAGTTGTAAATAATTCAACGTTGATCTTTTTGACAACTAGTAATGATAACAAAAAAAAAAAATGAAATGAAAATAAAGACAATACAACTCAAAATGAAAATGAAAAAAAAAAAATTTCTTGGAATGTCAAGAATGAAATATTTAATCAAAAGTTATTAAATAAGGAAACAATAAAAGGAAAAAGTAAAAGAGGAAGAAGAAAGTAAATTTGTAGTTGTAGTTGTAGTGGTTATTGTTGTTGTTGATAAATTTGTTTGAATTAAAAAGAAGTTACGCGGGAAACAGAGAATTGACTGATTGACTGACTGAGTTTGTTAGTTAGCGTGTTTAATATTGTTGTTACACTAAATCAACCAACAATACTGCTAATTAGTTGTACCGTGTTTTGTGTGTGGATGCGTGTCTGTGTGATCAAAAAAAAACTACTACTGACAAGGCTGAGCTCGTTTTTATTAATGTATGTGTGCATGGATGCGCGGCTCAACTTCACTTTAAATTTTAGTTTGCGTGGTAGTCGTGGTTAGAGGGTGGGGAGTGCATTGGCTAGCCATTCTACCAAGTCTTCATTAACACTCACTATTCATACACATGCACCCTGTTATAATAGGTTACTGGGGGTTGCTTTAAATCACAACTCTAGGGTTTATAAATAGCAACATTGCTGTTGCTATTGCTTAGGCAACTAATTGAATATCCTTGACAATAACTACAAGGGGGGGTGAATAAGCCAATTAGTTGTAGCAATCTAATGATTTACTTACTTACGAGTAACTTGATGTAGATCTCTTATAGAATTGCCTTGCGTTTACGGGGATCACACATACACGTGAATTAGTGAAACAATTTTTTTCGATAATTGTGGATATCGACTAAATATAGATAAGCAATTTAGTTCAATTTAAATAACGAAAAAAAAATAGGAGATTAAGAAGAGTCTATAGAATAGACGAAGATTGTAAGGCGTGTTACAATAAATATTATTAAAAAACCCACAACTCATAACCATAACAACAACAATTATTGAAAACCTGAAATTCTCGAACTCTATCTGTTTAGCAATGTTTTAAATTTTTAGTTCAATCTGATGAATTCAAAGTTATCGATCAAAGCAAATTAAAGTGCTTTCGTTTTACAGACTTTATTCAATCAAAGAGCTAAAAGAAGGAATACTTAAACGTACTTTCATGTTTGTCAGTTCCCAATAACGGTTGTGTATACTTGATAACACCTATTGTAAGAGTCGATAAAGGTTAATTAAGAAACTGTACATCCATATGTTATAATAAAATATCATTCATTAATTTGCTGTACACACATTATCACGTAAACGCATACTACTCTATTTTGACCCTTCATACCAAATATCAGGAGCTTCTAAAATATATCTTTCCATAGCTTCTCTAAATCTTATACGATATTGCTTTGGTGTAACAATGGTTGGATCTTTACCTCGTTTATTCCCACCAATCAAATTATTACCTTTGACCCAATTTTCCACTTTTTTATCCCAAGTAAATGTTCTTAACCAATCAATAATCCCCAAATACAATTTTTTCGATGAATCATCAATACCAATGACTAAACTATAATCCATAACATCCATGGCAGATAAGAAACTAGTATCATTAAATAAACATCCTCGTAATAATTTCTTCAGTTGTTGTCCAACAAACACTGGTGATTCATAAATATATTCAATCATATTTTCATCCAATAAAACCTCATTTTCTTTCCCCGTTTGTTGAACATGACGATTCCTCATTGATCCTTTAAGATCGAAAATTCTTGTGGTTTTATGATTATAAAATAAATTCTCCATAATTAAGAAATCCATTCGGAATATTTTCCCCGTAGTAGTGTTTTTGATTTGTACTTGATAAAATCCAAATATTTTAGCAATGGCTGTAGTTAAAGTATTAAACATTGATTGACTAATATATTTGAAATAAAACGGAGCAATTGAAACAAATGATTCTAATTCCAGTTTCGATAATTCTTTTAAAATATATCGATTATCTAACGTTTTCAAAAAACTCGATCCACTTTTACCTCCACTAGATTGCCATTTAACACATCGACTAAGACTTTGAATGAAATTATCATCATTACCACATGCTTTTCTCAAAGCTTCAAATTGTTCACTATAGAAGATTTTGCATGATAAATTTGTATTCCCATCAATAAATTGATATTTCAAATGATTAGATTTATTTCTCGTCAAAATCGATTCCAATGGATTGATATTGTCATCATTGTTATTATTGTCACCACTATTATTAGTTCCTCCTCCTCCTCCATTGATACCCCCTTCTTTATTCAATTTCTTTTTGAATTTCTTTTCTATCTTGGCGAATTGAGCTCCCTTTTTATTATCACTTGCAAGTAAAGATTCACCCGCTTTCGCATTACTACTGTTGTTTATTGATGACTCTTCAAGTTTAGTATCCCCAACACTAGTTACAATACTGGCACTCTCAGTAGTAATACCACTATTACCCACTTCCAGTTCAACACCTGGTTTATCATCATGGGGCTTATTCTCTTGTAAATTCAGGTTTAAAATTCCACTATCACCCATTCTATTCTTTTCAAATGCATTCTTAATTTTTTGTTTGTAATCATTTGAAGAAAGACAAAATGCCACTAATGAACTTGGTTCATCTTCTCGAACAATAACTTCAGAATCTGCAAATGTATGTTCATGACTCTCCAATGGATAATTCAAAGGGTCCCACAATGTAGCAGCTCTATCAGCCCAGAAATTCGTCAATGATTTTAATAATGATTGCTTTTCAGGAATATCCAATTGTTGCTGCAGCTGTTGCAGCTGTTGTTGTACTTGTTGTTGCAGTTGCTGTTGTGACAGTTCTTGTTGATTTTCCTTAGTTTGTCCTTTCTCCTGTTCATCTTTCTTAACAACAACAATATCCTTCTTTTTCTCATCATCAACTCCAGGACCAACAACATCTTCAATCTTATTGTAAATCTCAACAATTGGTTTACTATCAAAAATAGGTTGAGCTTTAACTTTTGATTTACGTTTCAATTCTCGTTCTCTTTGTTTGGAAAATTCTAAAGAAATTTGATCATAATACATTTTATCAAAAAAATTCGCCAAATGAATCACTTTATTTTGTGATGGAATCACTGTATTGATTGATTTCAATGAACTATCTGAGCCACGATGAGTCAACAATTGCGTTGGTGTAGTTTTATCACCAGTTTCAGCCGTTTGGTTCCATTTATTTATTCTCTCCGATATATTAGAGCCCAGTTCATATAATGTACTTTGTGGGAACATTTTAGTTTCAATGTTGGAATCGGATAAATTTCTATTCATAGGTAATTCACGTGGCTTTTTCGGAACAAATTCAGGGAATGGTTTCAGCAACTCATTAGTTGATTTATCATCAGTGTTTTTACTATCGCCATCAATTTCCATTGAATCTTGACTATTATCAGGTGTCGACTTGTCTGAACAATCTTTGTTTGACGATGCCTTTCCATCATCTAAGGCGGCAGTCTCTTTAGAACCACTAGTAGATTCATTTTCAGTTACATCGACAACTTTCTTATTATTATTATTATTATTATCTTCATCTTCATCATTGTATCGATCCATCAAAAACTTTCGCAAATGAAATTGGGTAATCTTATTAACCTCATTCTCACTAGGTAAATATGTCCTTTCAAATTCATTAAACTCATTATCCCAATAAATACCCAATTTTTGCAAATCTCGTAACACAACATTCAATGCAAGATAATTTGTCGGAATGATTTTATCATAAATTGATTGCAACCTACCATAAATGCTATCTGATTGCTCTTGTAATTTAATTTTCAATTCTTCAATTTTTTGAATCCCATCTTCTGCCTTTTCAAATGTATCCAATTTCACTCGTTTTAATCGTTTCAAAACCGAATCGAAAAATACCTCAGCTTTAGTTCGAATGAATTTATAAGCATCAATTTTAAGTTTAATATCAATATTAGTTATAAATTCCAATTGTTTTTTCGGAACAACAATCTCATAATTATCAATAGTAGAATATTCAAGTCGAATAACCAAATTATTAAATCCGAAGCATTTGACATAACTTTTAAAAAAATCATGTGTACAACCTCCAGAAACACTTTCACCATAAAAATTCAACTCAAAAAATTTACCAATCGACAAATAATACGTTTCATCACTCATGGCAATAATTGGTGTTTCATAATTACATTCCTTACAATAACTCCACATGACTCTTTGGTTTTTACCTTGCATTTCACCATTGTTAAGACACTGAATATCATATTTTTCAATGATTAAATCCACTTTGGCTTTACCATGAACATAACTCTTATAATGATCCAAGTACGGTTCACCACATTCACCACAAACTTTCAGACTTTCATGGAATGCTTGATCAAGAAACAACCCAAAACATTTATCATTGTCTGTATAATAATCAATAACAATAATTGCTGGTCCAGAACAAGGTGTTGCATGTTTAATGGAAACCGTCGAATGCAATAAATGAATATTTCGATGACATATTGGATACAATTGATATGATGGGTATTTCATACAATTTGACCATATTCTAACACGAGCCTGATATTCATTAATCAACAATTTCAAATGGGCCTCACTAGCAAATTTAAGGATATTTATTAAATTAGCTTCCTTACCAGGTAATTCTTCCAATTTATAATCAATCTTTAATTCCGTTAGCCATTCTTCTTTGATATCGTCAACTGATGACAACTTTTGTATTTCAGCATTTTGTTGGGCAAACTGGTGCACTGCATAATACGTATAAATTGTTCTTGCCAAGGGATTAGGTAATGAATACTCTACAGGAGGTGATAAACTAAGTTTTCTTTCACTGAACAGTTTAACATAATTGACTACCTCTGCTGGGTCTAATTTCAAGTCATGCAATTTCCCATTTTCATCACCCTCAATTGTATTATCACGAATCTCCTGCAATTTTTGTTGAATATCAACAATTTTGGGATTCTCTGTCGGCTTCACATAAGTCAACAGCAAATTATCCAAAAAACTCTTTTCAAATCTAGCATTTATATAACCTGGCATTAACGTTTCGGCTGCATACTTCACATTATTCAATAAATTGGTATTTCCACCACGTATTGATATGGTGAATCCCAGATGGATATCACAACCAGTGAAGAACACAAACGTTTTAATTTGATTTTGGTATTTATATCTCTTGACCGCAAAATTTTCACATAAACCCAACTTGCCCTTTTTAAAGAATAAATCATTGACCGATTGGAAAATATCTGCTTTAGTATACCTTGAAATTCTCTCAATAACTTGAGGTTTGACATTTGAAATCACAGTGATACCGGCATCTTCAAACAATTTTTCCGCCAAACCAGAAACGGAATCTCCAACAACAATAATGTCTGGTTCCATAGAGACCAAACGTGACACCAAGTTTGTGATATATACTGATTGTTGTGCATGAATAATTCGTAGACTTATAAATTGTTCTTTTTGTTTCAAATATTCAATAGGGAACATAAGCAATGCTATACGAGGATTCGAAATCTTTGAAGCCATCCTTTTGGAATCAATATTCTTTGTCATAAATAACCCATCAACCAATTCAGTCTGTTCTATTTTACCACCCAAAACTTTCTTTATCTTCACATATTGTCTTATATCTAATGTGTCTGTCAATTTGATTTCGTCAATGTACCCAAGCAGTTTCTGAAGAACAGCCACCCATCGTTCAATGTCAGTTTCAATTTCACCATCTTTCAAGGACTGGCGCAAAACAAAATCTAAAGTCTCATTATACAATTTGTCTTTATTATCCACAGTTTTCCCATCTTTCCATGAAATCAAATCACGTGATTCACTGGTAGCCATCAAATGATCATCCAGACCAAAATAATCGTTTCTTTCTCCAGAATGATACTTCTCTAAACCGGTACTAGCAGATATTTGTGGTCCAAGGGGTGACATCTCCGAGTCTATGTTTGCCGAAGAAGTACTGGCATCATCAGTCGCAGCTATACCAGCAGTCAAATTAGATGAGTTACCTCCTGGTGAGGCTGGTGATGCAATAGGCGTTAAAGAAGAAGTGTATTGGGGTCTGTGGTTTGATGGCTCCAAACTTGGTAGACGCAAATTACTTTGTGAAAGTATCAGCACATTCCTAGTTGCCTTTGCTTGTCTTCTTGTCCTCATTCTTTGAAGAGAAGCATGAGCTCTGGCCCTAGACCTTATATTCTCGGGTTGATGTTTACTAGGATCTTCACCAGTTAGCTCAATGGAATGATTTTGAAATACATTAGCAAGATTGGCTGCAGCACTTCTATTCATTGCACCTCTAAACAGCGGATATCCACTTTTCATAATAGGAAACTCACCCAAAGTTGGTACTGTGACAGCAGAATGACTATGCATTGGTGGTGGCTGATGTGCTAAAGGTGTCGAGCCATAACCATGCGTCTCGTTTAATGAAGTATATATAGACATAGCATGTTCGTCTTCTTCATTGTCCGACAAATCAACACCCTCATTCTTAGCATTCTCGTCATCATCGTCGTCGTCATCGTCATCATCACCGTCATCGTCATCAAAGTCACTTTGACCTCCAATAGTCATTTCTTTTCCATATCTACTTCTGATACTTTGAATATCTCCTGGCTCCAAAGATAATTCTCTTCTGAACCTTGAAGGATCCCTGCTAGACCCTGATAAAACTCTCATATTAAACGACGGAGTTCTAGTCATAAAACTGTTATAAATAGACCCGAGATTATCCAAACTACGACTAGTTAGGTTAGCATTCGATAATGTAGGCGATAAATGGCTTTTTATCCTGGTCTTGTTTGTATTTTCTGATTCAGAAATACCAGCTGAATTATTGTACTGTGAATGCAGATTGCTATAAGTATTGTGATAATGATTATGAAAGTGTCCGCCCTGTGGCTGATGTTGCTGTAGCAGATTTTGTTTCTGTCCATATTGCGGATGCTCCGGCAGCAGATGATGATTATGGTAAAATTGACTATTCGATTGGTGAAACGTTTGTGGCAATGAGTTCATATTAGAACTATATGGTGCACCTGATGTCTTTAAAATGCTTGAATTCATCAAGGAATGTCTCATAAGCGGAATCTCAACCGCTTCTCCTGTACGAGTTGTGGGAATAGCCATACGTGGAGCTTGCCTTGGATGCACTTTAATTGATTCATCTGGATATATAAACTGATTATTATTACTCCTCGAAGGTGAGCTAGAATGACTAGTTGATAAACTGTTTTCTAAATTGTTATTATCTTTCAACAGTGGCTTTCGAGATAGAGGGTCGGTTCTGGAACTGTCTCGATTAGATCCCATTGACATTGATCGAATTCTTGACAAAGGATGGTTTGGTACAAGTAAATCTTCCGCCTTGGTCTTTGGCACTTCTATTTCCTCAGCTGAAATAACTTTTTCTCCATCAGAATCATTTGCACTTGACGAATCATCACTTAAATATATAATCACATCACTATAACAAGGCTTGCAAACTCGGAGTTTATCGTTATACGGTTTTTTTGCAGAATTCTTGGTGTTATTCCTTTCATCTCTATGTTGGTTATATGAAATAAACAATGTGCAATCTGAACAAAATATTTGTCCACAAAAACGACAATGGTGTTTCCTTCTGAATGCAGTAAATGGTCTAAAACAATTCAAACAGTCAGATACAAATGCATCATTCATCCAATATTTCTTTGGGATCCCACCATTCTTCAAAGGATTTTCTGAGGTTTTTGTTGGCTTCTTCTTTTTTCTCCGTTTAGAAGCTATAATAGATGATGCTGATGATGCGACGGCTTCAATATTTTGATGGATAATACTTCTTGCATTGTCCAAAAGTGTCGATGGGGTATTCAATGATTTTTGTTTATTCGCCGAAACATCTTTGTTTTGTATAGCATGAAATGTCGATACTGTCGGAGATTGTCCAAAACTAGGAGTAAAAGTAGCGCTGTGTTTGCTTTCAGCCTTGATAGGAGCCGACTTAGCAACAGAGTCACCGTATCTTGCACCTAATTCAAATTGTAGATGATTATTCATTTTAGAAATAGAACTCAAGTTTGAATCCGACCGATTCTCTATGTAAGCAATATCCGATTGGGGAGTTGCTGAGTTTTCTGAACCTTCATTATGAGTGCTATCCAGTTCATCTGCAGAATCGTCTGACAATTCAATATCATTGGGCAAATTGTTGAATATTGACGAAATCTTGTTTTGCAACCCTTTATCTTTAGACTTCAAATCTATGCTGGATTCCTTTTTGTGTGTGGGTTTACTCTCCACATTACTCTTGTCATTAGTAACATTGTCAATATCAACTGATGCCAGTGCAGTGACGTTAACCACCGAGCTGGTGGTACTATTCGCCATCGATTGCATACGGGGGAATTGCATGGTAGATATTCGTAGGGTCTTGTTGTCTGACGTGACTCTTGGTGTATGTGCTTCATCAATTAAGTTCTGTCGCAAAGAAAGAGCGGGTGTACTAGTGGAAGGGGGCTGCTTGGACTGTTGTGGCTTAAATGTCGCCCCTGTTGATGTCTCATTCGTCACAATAGACACTTTATCAATTGGTGTTCTATTTGTTTCACTTTTGATAATTGGATTCATTATTTCTAATTTGTTTCCCTGTGCATCTCCCTTTAAATCTAATGGGCTTGAACTTCTTGTGATTCGTTTGCTAGTATCTTCCTTAACCCGTAACCGCGTGTCATTTTTTGTAGATAAATCCATGGATATTGGTGTGTCTACAATTTCATCATTTTTGGGAACAGGCGATGCATCACTTCCAATGGCAGTTGCCTTTAATTCACTAACACGATTGGTAAATGGTGATGTATCTAACACATTGGGTTTTGGTGATGTATAATTCTGGGAATAGTTTTGAACAAGAGTTGATGCATTTGTTGTGACCTTTCTCAATGTTTTAGTTAATAGTCCTGTAATCGATTTAGTGTTCTCAACTTCTGGGTCTGGAATAGTAGGAAAGGATACATAATCGACGACACCCTTATCGTACAGGTCTTCGTCATCACTATTGTTGGTGTGAGAAGGTATTCTTTCTAGTAGTGGTAACTTGCGTTTTGAATTGCTCATGTCGTTAGGAGTATCTGGTGGCGACCCAATCATAATAACAAAACCAAGTTATTATATAATCCAATCTTATGATAGCAATGAATACAAAGAGGATTAAAAAAAGGGAGAAAGTTGAGTGGAAATGGTTTGTAAACCAAAAATGTGTTGCCAATATTACACCAAAAGGAAAATAAGGAAGTTTTTAATAAATTATACATTCTCCGCGTCATAATTGTCGTGTATTAAGTGCGAAAAAACAAAGACAAAACAACAAGCGCAGTAATAATCTACTGATTCCCAGTCTCCCTGTGTCTGTAATTTTGTATGTAAAAATATTAATTAACGAGGTATTCGTCGTCAATTCGAAATATAAAAATACATAACTACATGATTGGAAGTGTTTGCTCGATCAAAATAAGCAGACTGTAATAAATCAAGATCTTGTACCATCATATTTTATTATGTTTCACTCATAAGCGAAAGACAGTATATAATTCAAGCTTTATACTCGGGCAGTATTTTTACACGATATATATAACCAGCCGAATAATGAAAGAAGAAAAAAACAATTAGAATCACAAAATTTGAAATTGTATACTATACATCTAATCAGATTGCTTATTGTTAATTTTTCCTTTTATTATAAATAAGTAAGTATGTATGGTATGTAGGAGTGTAAGGAGACAACAATAACCATTCACAACACATACACAAAATTTGATACAACAAGACGTTTGTAGTGTACACCTGTCCAAAAAAAAAAAATCAAAGAGTTGAATCTGGCGGACGAGAATTAATTTAATACTTGTGAGGATTAAAGCAAAAAAAAAAAAAATCTAAACGTAAGTTCAAGTTACGCCCAATCAATCTCAATTTTTTCATTACCATACATTTCAATTAGAATTGGCATTCATTTAACACTGTTTGCCTAATCACTGATATAATTTACCACATATTGAACTCATTTAAATATTAATTTAGTTGAATAATTGGATAGCAGGTAAAAGTTTTGTCAGTTTTTTTGTGGTTTATTTTTTTCGTCCTCCCTTTCATTATTTTTTTCCTTGAATAACCTACTTTGGGTTAACATACACATATAGTTAGAAACATCCACCATGTCAACAACAGGATTACAAAGACGTCGTGGTGCCAAACAATCAACACCTAAACCAAGAAACTCAGATTCATTCGATGAGAGTCGCTCCCCAGCATCACCAAATAAACCAGACCATAAAATAGGATACGATGATAAAGATATCAAAGATCCAAGTATCTTAAAACAACCATTATTGACATTGATGGAAGAAGTTTTGTTGATGGGACTTAAAGATAAAGAAGGATACTTATCATTTTGGAACGACAATATTTCTTATGCTTTGCGTGGATGCATATTGTTGGAATTGACATTCCGTAACAAAATTACTTTGGTTAATGATCCAGCAAGACGTCGTTTTGAGTTGAGTGATAGATTAGTGGAGGTTATTGATGCCGAGCCAACTGGAGAAGTTTTACTAGATGAAGCATTGAAAATCATGAAAAATGACGAAAGCAATTTATCTGTCACCAATTGGATTGATTTATTGAGTGGTGAAACTTGGAATTTGATGAAAATCAATTACCAATTGAAACAAGTTAGAGAAAGATTGGCTAAAGGTTTGGTTGACAAAGGAATTTTAAGAACTGAACGTAAGAATTTCTTCCTTTTCGACATGGCAACTCATCCTGTTGCTGATAAATTATCCAAAGAATATATAAAGAATAGAATTTTGAGTATGTTAGTGCTGAGAAACGTTGACTTGGACACAGTTTCAAATGAACAATTTCCTGCTGATACATCTTTCAGATACTTGAGGACAGTATCGTTGGTATGTGGTGCATATGCTGCTAATGTATTAGAAAATGTTTTGCTATCATTAAACTACGAAAAGAGAGACCAAGCTTTTGCCAGAGCAGATGAATTATTGGCCGATTTCAGTGAGTTCCCTTTCAATTTGTCTCATCAAAGTCCTCTTGGATTAGGATTAAATTTGGGTCAAGAAGTTGGTGATGAAATAGAAAAATCTTCTGCATCTGAATTACAATTGGAATTGATTGCAGCTGTTTTGAGTGTATTTGCCAGAATGGATTCAATACTTTAGTTCAAAGAATAGAGTAAACAAGAAGTCTAGCATATATATATATAAGTACATATAGTCAAGGGTTTCAATATAATAGGATAAAACTTTCTGAAAGCATTCCGATAGTGCAGTTGTAATGTTCATTTCAACTGATTTTACATTTCTTTGCATTTGAATCTAGCTGTGAGGAAAGATTGTTAAAAAATATCCATGCAACCTGATAAGTTTTTTTTTAACAACCATGGAGGTTATTTGCTGATTTTTCAAGTACTTCTACACCACCTAGTTGATCAACAAAATTCTTTACCAAACATCCATCATTTGTCACTGAAACATCACCAGCAGAATCCCACCACATCCCACCACCCAATTGTCTCAGTTGTACAAAGCTAGCTTTTATTCTAGCACACTGGGGATTATCAAATGTAATTAATTGCTTACTATGAGAATCATATTTTAATGCACCCACTTTGCGTGGATCAAAATCTTCATAATCGAATGTATCACCAAATTTGTTATAGTCCACAACATCAGCTTCTATACAACCTGATTTTCTCTCTTTTGTAAAAGGAATACCAATTTCTGGTCGATCAACACCATGAAATATTCTTCCATACATTGGCATCCCTAATATCAATTTTGTTGGATGAACTCCCTTGTTAATATAAGTTTGGACAACATCAGATGCATTCAATGAATTATCCCCATTATTACCAAATAAATTAGAATGGAAAGCAGTTTTCGAAGACCAGCCTTCACCAGCAAAATCATAACACATTAAATTCCAAAATGTCAAATATTTATCCATTTCTTGAATCTTCAAAATTTCAATATTATCACTACCACCAGGAGCCGCTACCGTGATAATATATTTTGAATTTAATTTATTTCTTAATCGAGCCAAAAGTTCAACTAGTTTGGCCGCTTGTGTTGAATTTTTAGGGTATTCCCAATCTATATCAACCCCATCAAATCCATATTTCTCAACAAATTCAATCGTACTATTAACAAAATTATCAAATTTGGTATCATTGGACACCACACTTTCAAATAAATGACATGTCCCCCATCCACCTATAGACATGATTAATTTCAAATGACGATTTTTCTTTTTCATTTCATAAAATTGTTGCAAATTGCCTGTAATTGATTGATTGGGTGATGGTTGTGGCATTTGTAAATCACACCATTCATCACTAAATTTTAATTTCCCAGTTTGTTCATCAATAAGTATAAATGCATAAAATATATGGGTATAGTATTCAATTGGTATGTCTTGTGGGAAATGCTTCTTCTGATAAACAGACCAATTTGAAAAATAAACACAAGTCTTAAATAATGGGGTTGAGGTTGTATGATGAAGTCTTTGCTGGAATTTATCCATCATTTTATGACACATTATGAATAGTGAATAAGAAAAGTGATTTTCGTTAGAGAATCAATATATGGGACTAGTGTAGGCTGTGTTGAAGAAAGTGGTTGGTAGTAGGATGCGGTTGCCACAAAGAATCGTGGCATAACCATAACCGTTCTGGCGTAATTACTGTAGCACGACCAAATTATACAGCGAACTTAGTATTACCGTGTTTGTTTGTTTGGTATGTTCGCAACAAATCTTCACACACATATACAACGCCCTCAAAGGCAAATAGATTTTTTTTTTTCACCACCACCACATTTCAGTAATTTTGTTCTTTCAATTCTTGCTTTCACTACCGTTTGCATAACAAGAAAGAAATTACGCTAGAATGACATTAGAATTACCTTCGGATATCCCGCTGACCATTCCTGCAAATACTAAAATTTACAAAGATGATTGCATGTATTCTTTTGATACACCAGAGAACAATTTGTTAGGATTGGATATTGATCTTAAAACATATCGGGCTTATTCTCGAAACAAGGATTTCAATTACACCAAACAAAATTATGACAAGACGGGGAATTATTTGTATTTGAATATTAAAAAAACTTTAAAACCACAAGAAGAAAGAAATAAATTATTGTATGACGATAATGGTAAAAAATCTCCCAAAATACAGAAATTGGAAATCAAAAATGTATCTGATGATGATTACTACAACACTGAAATATCCATTTATGATATCAAAGATGATAAAAGTTATAGTAGAGATGAATTGAGTGATGAGTTCAACAACTTGATTGATTTAATTCTTTCAGCAAACTCTTCTGCCACAGAAGATGAAATTAAACAATGGGAACAAGAAATTGTTCCTTGTCCTCATTCAATTGACGTTGAACAATTTGAAACTGATAATTTGGATTTGACTAAATGTAGTCAATGTGATTTGCGTGAAAATCTTTGGATATGTTTACATTGTGGTGCCTTGGGGTGTGGTAGACAACAATATGGATCGACATTGAAAGGTAATGGACATGCTTTAGCTCATTATGAGTTAGCTCAACATCCAGTAGCAATTAAATTGGGATCATTATCAGCTGACTCTGAAAGTTGTGATGCATATTGTTATCAATGTAATGATGAAGTCAAAGTGCCCCATTTGGCAGAGAAATTACACAAGTTTGGTATTGATTTAAATACTGCAGTAAAAACCGAGAAATCATTGATTGAATTAAATATAGACCAAAATTTGAATTGGGAATTTAAATTAGATGGAGTTAATGGTGAGAGATTAGAACCTGTATATGGTAAGGGCTTGACGGGTTTACAAAATTTGGGCAATTCTTGTTATATAAATTCGGTACTCCAAGCCCTTTACACATTAAACGGGTATCAAGAGTATTTCAAAGACAAAAAGTTCCCTGATATAAATAATCCTGCATTTGATTTAACAAGTCAATTAATCAAACTTTACGATGGGTTACAAAGTGGCAGGTATTCAGTTCCTGGTTCATTGAAAGGTGATGATTATCAATTAGGAATCAAACCTTCTACATTTAAAAATTTGATTGGTGAAAACCATCCAGAATTTAAAACTCAACGACAACAAGATGCATTTGAGTTTTTATTATATTTTCTTGACAGGGTGGATAATGAATTGGGATTGAAATTAAACGAGGAGCTAAAATTCTTACTTGGTACTAAAGTTGTCTGTGCCAATTGTTCTCATGGCACTTTGTCAAATGATTTAGTGGACAATATTTCTGTGCCATTGGAAGCAGAAGTAATTGGGAAAGATGAAGATGGCAAAAAAACTTATAAAGAAGTTGAATTGATCGATAGCTTCAAAAAGTATACCACCAAGGAAGATATCGAAGGATACAAGTGTGAAAATTGTCATCAACAACCTGGTTTAGCAATTAAACTGACAGGGTTCAAGACTTTCCCATCAACTTTAATTGTCAATGTTCAAAGAATTCAATTAGAAAATTGGGCTCCAGTCAAAGTTGATGTACCAATTACAATACCATATAATTTGGATCTATCTGAATTTAAAGCTCCTGTGTTTGAAACTGGGGAAATTGAATCTGAACAAATACAACCAGAGTCGGACAATAATAAGTTTGTTCCCAATGAAGAAGCAATGACAACCTTATTAAGTATGGGTTTCCCAGAACCAAGATGTATTAAAAGTTTATATCATACTGGTAATAGTAATGCCGAGGATGCTATGAATTGGATTTTTGCCCATATGGACGATGCCGATATAGATGATCCATTCAATCCAAATGATTCTCATGGTGGTGCCTCTACTACTACTACTACTAATGATTCCGGTCCTTCACAAGATTTGATAGACAATGTAGCTGCTATGGGATTTTCTACACAATTAGCAAAGAAAGCGTTGGTATTGAACAATAATGATATAAGTGCTGCTGTTGAATGGTTATTTGCTAATCCAGACGATGATGGAATTCTTGAAGACAACAACCAGAGTGGTCCAGTTGTCAATGTTAAGCAAGAAAAATCAGAGTTAATAACAAGATTAAATGCAGATACTCAATCAAATGGTAAATACGAGTTACAATCAGTTATATGTCACAAGGGTACATCCCCACATACTGGTCATTATGTTGTTTTTATCAAAAAACTTATTGATAATGAATACAAATGGGTATTGTTTAATGACGAAAAAGTTGTGGTTTGTGATGATGCCAATTTACAAGATATAAAGAATAATGCTTATGTCTATGTATTTAGGAAGGTAGAGTAAATAAAAAAATTGAAATCTATATTTCACAAATATACAAGATAAACCATTAACGGAAACGTGGTGAATAACAATACTTTCGTGTAATTAAGATAATTGAAGCATCATGATTAACATTTCTATTGTTGGTGAAACGATTAACCTTACGCCGTGTATCTAGTTCTTATCAAAAAAAAATTAAAGAAGAAGCAGAATGCGTTAGTGAAATGTTGTGAGTAATTAAGACGAGGATAACAACGGCAAACGGAGGTATGTTGACCACATGAGCTAAAATCAATTTAAGGGCACGGCAAGAGAAGGAGGAAGAGGAAGTACTCACCAACTCACCCAATTGAAATTTGTAGATTAATTATTAGTCATTAGTACACACACTACAAACTATAAACTATAGGCACGCACTCCCTAATGACTAACAATTTTACAGTTTTTGTGTCATTGACTAATTGTTCTAATTTTTTTTTTTCAGTTTAAATATCCCGAACAATTTTCCAAATTTTTCATATCTGTTTTTCCTTTTTCTTTTTTAATTCCTTTCTAGATATCTTGTATATATACTCAATCCTCATAGATATATTCCACATATATATATATTAATTCATTATATTAACACACAATGTTTATCACAAACGAACACGTTGGTGACAGAAGTCGTATGGAAGATTGGAGAAGTATGTAAAGAGTTATTTATAATGAAACCTTTTACCCAACACTACTCGGGAAGGTTTATCACACATTTATATAACTATTACAAGATACTAACAACAATCATTTATTTTACTAGTCCGTGGTTACGATCCATTAACTCCTCCAGATCTTTTACAACATGAATACCCATTAACTCCTGAATCACAGAAGATTATCGTTGAAGGTAGAAATGCTGCTTGTGATATCTTGAACGGCAAAGACGATAGATTGATTATTGTTATTGGACCTTGTTCGATCCATGATCCTCAAGCTGCCTTGGATTACTGTGAAAGATTATATCAAGCTTCTGAAAAACACAAGGGTGAATTATTGATTGTTATGAGAGCATACTTGGAAAAACCAAGAACCACAGTTGGTTGGAAAGGTTTAATTAACGACCCAGATATCGATGGTACTTTCCATATAAATAAGGGGTTGAGAATTGCTAGAAAGTTATTTGTTCAATTAACTTCAAAATTACCAATTGCTGGTGAAATGTTGGATACAATCTCACCTCAATTTTTATCTGATTTATTCTCAGTGGGGGCTATTGGTGCAAGAACCACCGAATCGCAATTGCACAGAGAGTTGGCATCTGGATTATCATTCCCAGTTGGATTCAAAAATGGTACCGATGGTACTTTGGGTGTTGCCATTGACGCTTTGAGAGCTGCTTCTCATCCACATCATTTCCTTTCAGTCACAAAACCTGGTGTTGTCGCTATTGTTGGGACTGATGGGAACCAAGACTGTTTTGTTATATTAAGAGGTGGTAAGAAGGGTACAAACTATGATGCCAAATCCGTACAAGAAACACAAGAAGAATTAATCAAATCAAAAGTTGTTACCGAAAGTAAGCCTGGTCCAAGAATTATGGTTGATTGTTCTCATGGTAATTCTAATAAAGATCATAGAAATCAACCGAAAGTTGCCCAAGTTGTTGCTGAACAAGTTGCCGGTGGTGATAAATCCATATGTGGATTAATGATTGAGAGTAATATAAATGATGGAAGACAAGATGTTCCACCAAAAGAACAAGGTGGTAAAGATGCTTTGAAATACGGTGTTTCTATTACCGATGCTTGTATTGGTTGGGAAACCACAGAAGAAGTTTTGGAGGTTTTAGCCAATGCTGTCAAAACCAGAAGATCTTTATAGTTGATTATGTAATCCTATTTTTATTAATTTCAACAAACAATGATATTAAATAATTATAAAAGTAGAAAGATAGTGAAATGTTGTACCACGGTCTATTCAATCTAAGCCTGCGATGTTGAACTCATGATCTGGTAGTTAGTTTAAGCCTAATACCGCGTTGTGCGTAGTTTCATATTTCTTACTCCCTTTCGCTCTCATTCCTTCCTTCCCTCGGTTTACCCAATTTCTATTTTTATCTCTTGATAATTTTTTTTTTTCGAATTGGCAACAACATTATAATTGTCAATTCAATACTTCAACAAATAGATTTGAACATTCAACATTTGATTACTAACTGTTTTGTCACCAAAAACAAGTCAGTGATAGTATTGACTCTAAGGAAATTACAAGTGTGATTTAAAAATACGTTCAGATTCACAGGATCCAAAAGCTTAGCTTAAGTCAATGAGATCATTTATCAAATCCCATAGAAAGACTGATTCAACTGTATCCAGCACTTTGGAAAGTCCACTATTAGAAAATAATCATGCCACCTCCACTCATGGTCATTCAAACTCGGCTACTTTGATTTCACCTCCAGATGATTATTATCCACCAGTATCATACAGTAATCGTTCTTCAACAACACCGATCCCTTCCCCGAAAATACAACAGCATCCTCAATTTACACCACCACAAGCAAACCACTCGAATTCTTCCAGCATTAGTTCACCAAAGAAATTATTAACTCCTATTAAGAATTTATTTGCATCATCTTCACATTCCAAATCTACCGTGACCACGCCTAGTTCAAGTGAGAATTTGAGTAATTGCATAAACGGGATATCTCCAAAAGAGTCGAAAGTGAAATTCTTGAAACATAAAAGAAAAGAAAGTCATATTTCCATAACCAATGAGTTGACGAAACTACCGAAGGAACCGTTGAATAGTTTATATGATAATAAGACCTACACAAAGCTAACGTCTTTTAAACACACCAAAACGAAATCATCCAAGTATAGGTCATCCTCAATTGAAACAAGTAAACAGAACTCCCAATCAAATGAGAGACAACCTAGTTCAACCACATCGGAAAGCAACGATAGAAGTGGACACTTTGCTGATTCGAATCAGAAAAAATCGTTACTCGATCCATCAACTACAACTTCGGAGTTGGGACCTCCGATATCATTGTCACAAACCCCGTCATATGCCTCTAGTGATACATCAATTGCAGAAAGTGAAAGTAAGTTCAATACTAAAACTGTTTTGTTGGATGAAATACAACTACTGGAAAATGATAAAACCACAAAAAAGAAACAAACTTCTGAACGAATGGTTGATTTTGAATTTCCAAGTAAGGAAATATATGAAACACAGAACAAAAAAGAGCAACACCAACAGAGTTTTTATGACCAGGATGAAGACAATAAGGATGACGACGACAATGATGATGATGATGATGATGACGATAATTCATCTCAATTTTCATTTGTGCACGATATGAAGGGTGGAAGAAACACTTCTGTTAAATACTACAAAACTAAAAATTCCAAAAACACTAATAATGATGAAGGGTTACTGAATACATTCAACGAGCTTGATTTGGGGTATGAAGTAGATGAGTTTTCTGATTACGATTATGAAAATAATGGGGGCGATTTGGATGATGAATACGATGATTTTGGCGGATTTGAAGAAGATGATGAAGATGAAAACTACAACAAGTATTTTGGTAGTGATTTGGAAGATACGAATGATGATGAAGGAATTTTTCATAGAAGTTCTGTTGATAATCAAAGTCCTGAACGGAATGTGATTACTCCTGATTTAGAAAACAAAACTGCACCAGAACTGACTAACACCCGTGAAAAACTTGGTGAATCTTTGCTTCCTATCGATAGTGACCGTCCAAATAAAAGAAACAAGTTTAATGGATCTTTTCATTTATCGATTGTTGGTCCCAAAACCCAATCACCAAAGCCCAGTCCAACGAAATCAGGTTTTGAAGAAGATATTTTAGAAAACTATCTTGATAAAAGTGATAGATCTTCAACAAACTCAGACGATAGCTCATTAGATCAAGGTGATTTTGATACTTGTAATTTTGAGTTATTTGCCTTAAATAGTCCGATTATAAATGGTTTGACAATTGGTAACAATTTACGTCATCGAGGTGGTCGCGATAGAGATTTTATCAACACAAATCGATTGATCATCCACAGGAAACCTATTGATTTTTATGATGACAACTCAAACGTTTCTGGGTTTCATTTAAACAATAAAGAGAGATCAAAATTATATTTGCATGCATTTCATGGATCAATTGATGATGGATTTAATAAGGCAATGGATGAAAAAGTTAAACAGTTTGATGAGTTCACTACAAAATTAACAAATACATCGGAACACATTAAGGAGAATATTGGATTAGGGATTACCACGGCAACAGAAGCCAACCAGGAGAAACTGAGACTGGCATATGCTGGAAGTATATCTACGAATGATTCAGCGACAAGTAGATTGACTGCTCCAACTAGTGATATGGTTAGTAGCAGCACTGAAACCTCTACAATTCCTATAAATAACGCCTCAAAGCTGAATATTGCCGATACTGCTTCTTTCCGACAATCAGTTAATGATATGATGGCATTATTGGGTAGCTTGGAAAGTAAACAAGCAAAAGCTGAAGATGAAAACTTCCTCGAAAAAGCTAATAATAGTAATACTCAGCGAAACTCGATTATTGATATGATGGGTATTCTTGGGAAATTAGAGGATGATATAAATAAGCAGACTGGATCTACCGAGAAAGCTAAACTGGAGGTTCGAAATTCTATAGTAGGGATGATGGATTTGTTGGCCAATTTAGAATCGAAAGAGCTGAGCACAGGAGTTGGTAAAACCAACGCCAACAATAAAGAAGAATCCAAAAAATTGAGATCCTCGGTTGCTGGTATGATGGATCTATTAGCAAATTTGGAGAATACTACCACAACAAGCGATAAACCTAAACAAGGCAACCGGAAATCAGTAGTTGATATGATGTCAACTTTATCGGCTTTGCAAGAACCACCTGTAATTGAAAACAATGCAAACCTGAATATGCAAACCAATACAGCAAAATCATTAGAACATGAACCAAAACGAAAGGCATCATTCAAAAGATATTCATGGTTTAATAGCCAAGAAAGTTTATCAATCAAAGGTAAACTGCAGGTGAAAGAGTGTGATCCAACAGATGACAATGATAAATATAACACATCATTAGATCAAGATTTATTAGATGAAATCAATCAAATTCCTGATGATTTTGATTTTGATCAGAAACCACCAGAAACTGAAAAATATAAACGGTTATCACAAGAACGTAGTGGGTTTTATCGATCTAATTCATATAATAGAAAACCGAAAAAAACTGTCATATCAAATCAATTTTTATCAAATAAAATTGAAACATTAAACAAAACCGTCACATTTTATAAAAGTTCATCACCTTCCTCGTCGATTTTTGATTCTAGAAGTCGCAGTGTAAGTAGAGGTCCTTCTACACGGTCTATGAACTCATTTGCTTCTGTAAGTGAAGAAGTGAATGAAGAGGATGAAAATTTAGAGGAAAATGAAGGTGTTGGAGATGAAAATTATAATGAATCGATTAAAGAAGTGAATGGTGATTTTAATTTCCGGTTTCAGGTCACCCCGAGCTCGTATAGCTCCAAAGATTTAAGGACAATTAAAGAAGTTACAAACAGTCCAAACCCAAATAAATAGGGAAAGTAATTTAATGATGAACAATTTTTTGAACATAACTTTTGTTAATGTCAAAATTGTAGAGAATTTACAGCAAAGTTTTTTGAGGAAATTAAAATAAATGCTGATATTAAATATAAAAACACAATGTATACACAAAATAATTATATTTCCTTCTGACTAGTTCTTCTTTGTTGCATAAATGTATTAAAATCATATTGATCATTTGAAGCATAATCAAAATAATGAGACTCTAATGCTGGCATGCTTTTATGTCTTAATTGTGATTGTTTTTTTTGGATATTGTCATTAGTGATTTTGGAATTACTAGTTAATGAAGGTGTTTTAGTTGGTGGCAGAATTCTTTTTGATTTATATCTAGCCATAGAAGTAGAAGTAGAAGAAGAAGAAGCCAACGATTCTGTTGTTGATCTTTTAATATTAAGATCTCGAGGATGTTTTGGGGTTTGAATTGAAGATGGTATACCTCGTTGTTTTTGTCTTAAAGTAGATGATGATCTACTAGAAAATGATGCGGTTGAAGATGTAGTAGAATTGTTCCTAAATAACCAAGAATCATTTCTGTATTTGGAATAAATACTCATTAACTCATCGTAAATTTCTTCATTTTCTTCTTCATCTTCATCTTCATCTTCAACTAATACAACTTCCACATTTTTCCCATTGATTGTTTCAGTGGTTGATTTATATGATCTGGTGGAATCTTTCCGTCCAATAACATGAACAACGTCATATTTGTCTTTTGTCAAGTCAATAACAACACTTTCAGTTTCTGAATCAGAGTCTTCTCCTTTACTAGCTACCAGTCTAGTTTTGGGTTTTAATGATTTCGTAATAGCACCGATATTTCGACCACTACTTGTTTCAATGGATCTAGAGCCAATGCGAGGGGTTATAAATGGTGTTCCAAAATCATCATCTTGGGAATTTGATTCCTTGAAGTCAACCGCATAATCGACTTTCTTAGGAGGTTCTGCAACTTTGATGTTTAAAATTTCTTCCTGTTCCTGGTTTTGTTCTTCTTTTTGTATATTATTGTTGACATGTTTACTTTCAGATGATGGTTTTCTAGTGATAACTAATGGCGCCACAGGTTGTTCTATGTTTATCCTTGATTTTGATCCAGCTGATTCATCCAAATCACCACCGGCAGATCGACTATCTGTATTAGCTCTAGATTGTTGTTTACCGAAAGTCGTCATCTCACTCAATATATCAACTGATTTGTGTCTTGAATGGTTTGAATTGTTTTTGCCTTTACCTAAATCAAAATCAATGTTGAACATTGATTTGTGTCTTGCGTGTTTTGCCGGTGAACGTCTTCCCGGTACTAACAAATTGCATTCCAATTGAGGTTGAACGGGTGCTGGTTTCATTTGCATTTTGTCTGAATTGGCACCAGTATTGTATAATGATGTAATATTGCTAGCATAATCTGCATCGGAATCATCTCCAAGAGTACTATATTGTTGTTTTAAATGTTTAATTGCATCTCTACCAGGAACACCAATTTTCAAATTAGTGTTGCTTTCATCATCAACATCTGATACAGAAATTTCTGTCCTTATTTCCGAGAAGGTAGTTCCATTATACGATGATGGGGCAATAGAAGAATATTCATCTGAGAACCTCTTATCTGACAAATCAGGAATTTCTATTTGACCATTACTGGAGTAGAAACTATGTCTAGCTTTTCTATTATTCTCCTGGGGTACTCTATCTTTGACTTCTTGGCTATTGGTTGAGTTTTCAAATGTATTTGGAAAATAGAAGTTTCTGTTAATTTCTGTATTATTGACATTCATGAGATTTAATACTGTCTTGTCATTACTGACTTCTTCTTTGTGAATGTTCAAAGGTTTCGTGTTTTCATATTCTTGAGTGATTTGGTTATTGCTATTGTTTTCATCTTCACTGTCTGATTCACTAGTGTCCAGCCAAGAACCATCATCACTCTGTATTTTCGTCACTTTTGTTGTTGGTTTTATACTTTTCTTAGTGACAATTTCTTCGTCAGGTCTAGACCCAAGAGTAATGTCAATGGACTTTTGCAAGGAATCCCAACTACTGCTAGTCCCCAGAGATTGGAATGAGGAAGTACTTGAAGAAGAAACATTTCGAATGTTTTGAGGTGGAATAAACAACATCCTAGTATCTTGGGTTTCTGATTTTTTGGTATTTTCAAGCTTTTCAGTTGAATCATTTGGTTTAACATCATTGCTTTTAGGTTGTATTTTCAATTGATTTTGATTATTACCATAATTAAAATTAATGAAACGAAGCTTTTCAGCTGGTGGTGACATTGCTTGCAATCTGGCTATATGCATAAAATCACCAACCGAACTAAAAGAACTAACAGATGATACGTGCGACTCATCACTAAAACTTCTCTTGTGGATTTTTGGAGCTTTGTCAGGATCACTAGCATGGGTCAACATATTCAAATTAGTTTCTCTTTGAGATTTAGGTACTTGGCTTTTATTTGGTCCATTAGTGATGCTTCTATGCACTGGGATAGCTGGTAATGATTTGTTATATTTGTGAGTTTTAAAGTTTGAAACCGATGTTCGATCTGGACCTGGTGTTAGTTTTTTATTAGATGTGGCAGTTTCTTGTTTAGGTGGAATGATGTCTGTTGTTGGCAATTTAGGAAGACTTTTGTCTTGTTGTTTCGATGGAGTATCTTTTATTTGAGGATTATTAAAAGGTGAAATTAGTGCATGGCTTGGTTTAGCTGTTGCTTTGATTGGAATTGGAGTTACCACCGTTTTTTGTTGTTGTGCTTCGGTATCTGCTTCCTTTTTAGCAGAATTCAACTTACTAAGCACACTTGAATGTCTGGATCCACAGTTTGAAACTTCCTCAATGATACTCAACTCATCGGTATTTCTTGACAGAAAAACTTTGCTTGCAAATTTGGAATTATTCGTTGAAACTGATGGTGGAGGAACAGTTCTCTTTGATAATGCAATTCTTTTATTCAAATCGTCTTGATACAGTAAAGACATGTTTAATAAACTATTTTCAATATCACTATCTGAGTCCAGTGACAGGTCCACTTTTTCATACCCATTTCTAGTGAATACCAATTTTGATTGTTTGGTTTTCGATGGTGAGTTTGATCTGGAAGATTCCATAGATCTTGTGGGAGATCCAGCTCTGCTTCCATGTGGGGAAGATACAACTGAAGAAGCAGCTGAAGTTTCTCTGGTTGTGTTGACAGAACTTAATTTTGGTGGTAATTTCAATGTGAATGGAATTGGAATTGTATATTTACCTCCATTATTTGGTGAGTTTGAGTTTGAAGCAATAATGTGTAGTCTTTTGGCAATAGGTGACTTTGCTGCTTGTTTCAATCTTTCTTGATTAGAAGAAGTAGAACTCATGATTGATTTAATATCATCGTCCATTCTAGGTATTGAGGGTAACTTGTAGTCAGTTAAATTTGGTGGTAGACTGTATCTGTTTTTGACAGGTGAGTTTGATCTAGTTCTTCTATCGGAATTCAATGGTATCAGATTTAAACCACCTGCTGGAATGCTCAAGTCGTCTTTTGACTTTCCTTGAGCAACTTTGGTTGACATTTGGGATGCTTTAATTGTCTTGTAGTATGTCTTGAAGAAGAAATCTTCACTATGTGATGGACCAAACAGAAAATGGTGTTAATTATATGAATTCAAGGGAAATTAAAGAACAATATCAGAAGAAAAGAAATAAATTAGCAAATCTAAAATGTAGCTGGGAACTAAAGTGTTACAATGGTCTTGTAAATATAATATTGATTCCAAAACAATGCTGGTTGAATTGATGTGTGTGAAATTTCTCGATATCTAAATAGTTATTGATGCTACCATTTGTTGTTTTTGTTTTCGCTTAATCAGGAAATTAACACAAAAGAAATTCTACAAAAACAAAATTTTAGAAATTTGTCCTCCAAGCGTTTGAAATTGGAACATTTGATGATGATGATGTGCCAAGATTGTATAATTCAAATACGAAAAAGAAGAAGAACTATTAATGAAATCTTTAAGCAAGCAACATCTGATTATTTGATGGTTGCTTCTTGGTTGAATCTAGGCCATTTCATGTATCTGGTGCTTTTATCGCAATTTCAGATGAAAGATCACTCGCGTTGAGTATACTTACTTGAACAACCCACAACAAAATTCCACTTTCCTAGATTAGTTTGTTGTTTCTTTTTATTTGACTAATTGTGGGCTGGTGAAGTAGGTGTTCTCGCTTTTGAGATAACAAATAAAAGTACACATATGGATAAAATTAGTTCCGTAGTCTATTTTTGGAACTCTTGGAAGTAGTTGACAAAATCAAATTAGACTAATTTATAGTCCATCATTTCTGTAATATGCTATCAATTGTTAGTAGAATTGTACAATGTAAAGTTTTTTAGTTTCTTCTTTTGGATGACAAAATCACAACAATTTTAAGCAAGGGTTTCTTATGTGTACACAATGGGAAAGTTGGATATTAAGAATATCTTACTGACTTAAATTAAATGCAAGAGCAATGTAATATAGTTCTAAACTTTCAAGTGAACTTTTATTGAACCAGATTCGTGTCTAAAACTACTTCTTCTTTCTTTTTGACCTGAACAAAAGAAAGTGTCCTTATTTATAAGCCTTGTAGTAATAATTATTTACATGGCTTATTCATTTCCATATAAGTTTAAAACAATTTTTTATTTTACTAGACAAGGAACAACAAACAACAAAATAAAAAAAAAGTACATATTTATCTATGTGTGTAGAATATGAGAATTGAAACACATCTTTCAAAGATTGTTTTATCTTCTTTTCTTGTTTTCATCTAATGGTTCATAATTCAAATCTCTGTAGGTAGGAAATTGAGTTTTCCACCAGTAATGAAGCTGACTCCAAGGGTACGAGATAGAATTGACTTTTGCACCAGAGTACCAAGAAACACAACCACCAAATGGAGTACCAAAAACGGACTTGTTGATTTCTTTTTGAAGAGTAGTAAGCCAGTTATCGTAAGCTTCATCTTTAACTTGAACAGATTTTGCCTTTCCTTGGAAAACAGGTTTAGCAGTCTTGAGGAAATAATCAACACCATTTTCAATACCCATAACAACTGAAGCATGACCAGTGATTGAGTTAGTGCCGCCAATTGTCCAGAGATTTGGACAGTGTTTGATCAAAAGAGTTCTATAAGCACTTGCACCTTCTTCTTTCCAAAGCTGAGTAATATCAGCGCCTTTACGTCCAACTATTTCAAAATTGAAATGACTTTTGCTCAAGTTATAACCAGTACAAGCAACAATAATGTCAGCTTCAATATGTTCACCACTTTCTAACAAAATACCATCTTCAACAACTTTATCAATGCGTTCGGTTTTAATGTCAATTCTAGGATCTTTCAAAGATGGAACATAGTTATAATCAAAAATCAATCTTTTGCAACCAATTTTGTAATCTGGAATAAGCTTATCGTGATATTTTTCTGGGGCAACTTCTTTGATGTACAGAACAGATGCTTCAGTAGTTAATTTACGTACATAATTGGAAATGATTCCTTCACCTTTGAACAATGGAACCTTCAATTCGGAGAAAAAAATAAACATCAATCTGAAAAAATACATTGTGAAGTAATTGAATGAAAACAAACGGTAAAGCGTGTAAATCAATTTAGGAAGTGGTCTCATAATGTAATGTTTGGATCTGGAGATTTGAGTCAATGAACCAACATTGTATTGAGGATCATTGAGCAAGGCTGGGACAGTTTGATTAGCACTACACCCATTACCAATAACAACAACTTTTTTCCCTCTAAAATCAACAGAATGATCCCAGAGAGCAGAATGCATGTAGGGACCCTTGAAATTTTCCAATCCTTTAGCATCAAAATGTAATGGATGAACTAACCCACCTTGGCATGCAAGTAAAAGCTTACTTTTATGAATAATTCTTTGACCAGTTTTAACATCGTGTGCATATAAAGTCCATTCACCATTAACATCATCCCATTCAACTTTGTTGATTTCAGTTTGGAATCTTGTTTTTTCTTTCAATTTGAACTTTTCAGCAACACGTAAAATGTACTCTTCCATTTCATATTGTGGAGGTTGAATTCTACTCCAATTGGATGTCAAAGCAAATGAAAATGAATACCACAAAGCAGGAATATCACTAGCACAGCCTGGATAAGTATTAGCGTACCAAGTACCACCAAAGTTGTCATGTCTTTCAAAAATTTGAATATCATGTTCGTCATATTTTTCCATAGTTTTGATGGCACCGGCCATACCACCAAACCCAGCACCAATAATAGCAAGTTTGGAAGAAGTGGTTATGGTTGGTAATTTATCGTTGATAGCATACCGATCCTTACGATTTGGACCTAAAATGTCCAATTCATCTTGGTGGTTGATTCTGAATTTTGATGGGTTCTTGTGAGATTCTCTTGTTAAAGTGATAGTTGACATCGGTGTGGGCTAATTAAAGATTGATGGTTTAGAAATTAAAAACTGCAAAAATCAGAATTGGAGAAAGAGCTCTTTATATAGTTTTCTGATGAGTTCTACCGATCTCCACAACATGTACTGTTGAATTGAGTCCCCACATGATATAATTGGGCGAATCTTTAGGGTAGTTGATGAGATGTATACTCTAATGATCAATTAAGGATTAAAGCTCTTCGCAAGGAAAATAATTATTGGGGAGTGTGGGGGCATTGCTTATTTTTACCCATCTAGGTTGACTCCCATGTTAAAGTCTCAAAGGGATGTGAAACAATTAACTCGTGAAATCATTCTCCGTTGAATAATGAATAATCACCAATCTCCGAGTCTGTATTGTATTGCATTCTTTTATATACGGGATAATTAACTCTAATTAGAAAATATCTCTCGTTATAATGATAATTATTGGTGCGGGTGGGAAACCCGCACGCACGCCCCCCACAAAGCACCCACGTTCACACTTTATTCATTAATATGCCCCCAAACTCTAATAATACTATCTAAATTTAATAGCGGCATAGCAAATCTAGGCTTTTCCTAATTTTAAATTCTATTGTTTGATTATTAAAAATAATATCGTAAAACTAATACAACAACCCATTCTCGGGGTTCATAATGCTGAAAATCTTCGGAGTTATATTCTCCTATAATTAGATTTGTAAATACTAATATTTGTTAAATGCGCAACTTTCAACTTTCAGGAACAGAAAAAAAAGAAGAGTCTTTCTCGGAATTAAAAATATATCAAACCATATCAAATAATAATTCCCATTACTTATTCTTCACATGTCAACTCAAAAATTCCAGTAAAATAAAACTTTAAAAAGAAGAAAGATTGGAATTACACCAAGAAGATAGATGTTGTAAGTATAAGCGAATTTATCATAGTCGTAATATAATATCGAGATCTGGTAACTCCGACAATAATACTATGCAGTCGCGGTTACTATCACCCGCAACCTGTTTGGATGTTTTGTGGGTGAAAATAGTTTACTTCTGTCTTATTAAAAAAGCAACAAAGTGGCGAAATCTTGATGTGACTGTTTATGTCATTAAGGAAAAACCTTAAGCCCGAAACTCCGGTTGAAAAATTTAGCCGACATTCATTGAGAGAGTACAAAGGATACTCTGAAGGAGAGTCCTGTAATTGTGCAAACAGTTTGTGATAGCCACATAAAGCACTTTAAAAGGTCATTCATTTTATAATTTGCAACTATATAGTGTAGAAGATATATAATTAGCATCAATTGGTAGATAACTTTGTGGTACACCACAATTTCTGCCCATCTCTTTTCTGGATTGTTCAGCGTTTAGTTTTATTTTTTTCTTATGTAAGCAAATATTCAGTTTAATTTTTATTTTTGGCAACCAATCTGATAAACTGGAATTTATTCAATGGATTAAGTTAATGGATCCACATAATGAGATCAAAAGTAAAAAATTCCAGTGTTAGTCCAACAACTATTAATGGTATCTCCACACAAAGTAGTCCAGGTTTAAGTACGCTTGTAATTTCATTACCAGAGTCGCCACATAAATTCTCTAATCCAATTGATATCATTTCCAAAAAAAGTTCTATTAAAAGCTTTAAAAGTGTCAAAATCATCAATACTCTGGAAATAACAAGTCCCCTTTTGAATAGTGCCAATAAATACTTGAATCCAACAACACAATCCAATCATTGTACATCTGACTTGGAAGATTCTAAAAAAGCTGGTTTAAGTTGTTTGCCATATCAATGTGAAAAGAATTCAAATGTCATGGGCGGCAAATTTTCTTTAATGGTGGTGGGTGCTAGAGGTACTGGGAAATCAAGTTTTGTGAATTGTTTATTTGGTAATGAGTTGTTAGTTGAAAACTGTGACACTGCCAATAGAGAGTTTCTCGATATCAATCATTTTGAATTAACTGAGAATGGATTCACTTTAAATTTACAAATAATTGAAACTGTAAATTATGGTAATTTCTTTGACAAGGGGTTCAAATCGGATTCATTATGTGCTTTTGTGGATGAGAAATTTAAGGCTTTCCTTTATCAAAGTAGGCAGCCAAGAAGAGAAAGTTTAATTGACTCAAGAGTGCATTGTTGTGTTTATTTTTTAACCCAAACAGTCAACTCGATATCAGATTTGGATATCCAGACCATGAAGAAGTTATCAACTAGAACAAATTTAATTCCAGTTGTAGCCAAAGCAGATATGTTAACAGAAATTGAGTTACACAACTTTAAAAATCTAGTTAGAACAACATTGGAAAAGCATGAAATAGAAACTTGTCAATCTATCTCGAATGAAAAATTAGTGCAAGAAATTAATATGAAAATCCCCTTGTCAGTCATTTCCTCATCTTCCTCACCACTGGAAATTAATAACAATGGAAAAATCGATAGAGTTCGAAAATATCCTTGGTGTTTATTAGATATAGAAAATGAATCTTGGTGTGATTTCCATTATTTCAGAAAACTCTTGTTAGAAGAGAACATGTTAGAATTTGTGGCATCGACTGAAGTGTACAATGAGCAATTTAGGAACAATTTTCTAAGTGGTAATATAATTGGAACCCTGACTGACAGATCAACAAATCAATGCAAAGCTCAAAATTCTAGTAATAAGGAAAATTTTAACTATTATCAAGATCAACATGATAAACTAAAAGCAAAGAAACTATCTTTGATCCAATACCAAAAGAAGTTGCAAAATGAAATTCGCTGTTTGGAAGGTAAACGAGCAGAATTGCAAGTTTTTGTTAACAACTATGAATCATCAAACTTTGGAAATCAAGATTCTTTGAAAGAAATTACCAACAATGGCTATAATTTATCTTATCAACCAACTCCATCGGCAAATTCTTTGGGTGTTGAAATGTCATCATCTTCTGATACGTTTATTTCCCAATAAATTTGTCATCAAATCGATGCAAAATTCTTACAAAAAATACAGATTTTTTTTTTGCTCTTTCCAAAATCCTATTAAGATTAACGCATCTACTTTATTACCTAAATGTTACCATAAAAAATCAGAATATTACAGTTTTTTGGCACTTTATTTATTATTTTGCAACTTCCTATTACATCTAGTCTTGTCAACCCTAACTTAAATTAAGTCGTGTGAAAAAATCAAATTCTTTACTATCATTCTCGAGGCCATCTGAAAATCTATAAAAGGAACAAAAAAAAAATTTTCTTTTCTTCTATTCATTTACATCTTTTTCTTTCTAACATCTAATAGAATATCTTTTTCTATACATTTCCATTCAATCATTCCCAATGCCATATGGTATTTGAACAAAAATATTAATGAGTATGTTTTATATCAAATTATCAAATTTAACATTTTCCCCTTCCGAATTAGAAGTATGATGAATTTCACAGGATGAATAGTTTTTTTATTAAGTATGTTTTTCTGGCATCTCTAATGTTAGGGCTTTTCAGCTCGATGAGTACATCAATTGACTAAATTATCTGATAATTTAATTGAATATAATCAATTAAGTGAATGAAAATGACATCATATTTATTTTTTTTGGGGGGAGGATTATGGGAAATGTGATAACCAAATATTGGAAATGGAATTTTGTTACTAACTTGATTGTTTAAGACATCAATTAATAGATTGTATACATATCTTTAGATAGTACAAATAATATATATTTTTGTTCATTTATAATTGAAAGTAATTTTTGAATTTGTAGATCAATTAAACTGGAAGTTTGTTTGCGAATAATCGGGAGCTTCTCTCTACCCAATTTTACACTGATTAATAAACCCCTTCTCTAAATATACATTTTTAAGTCCGTTATTCATACCAACACCAAGGACAACATCAAAGAATTTACAACAGCAAAATTGAAGAATTACAGCTCACTCTATTATATCATTTAAGGACTTTTTGTATTCGCCGAGTTTTCTTTTCTTCATTGTTTCACCAAGATTTGTCGGTTTTCACAATTTTTTTTTTTTTGTTCACAACCTGGCTCATTTTTTTGTTTTCCCTGACAATTGGAATTTAACAACCACACACAATTGACAGACACATTTCTAATTACATTCTTAATATGTCACTTGAGTTAAGCTCAAATGAGAGTGAAGACAATTTTAGGGATGAATTAGTGGACATTTCTGGCCAAGTTTCCAAAAAGCCCATTAATATAGACTCTCGTCAGGTAAGATTAATCTTGGATCACACAGCCTTTGTTAGAGGGATTGGTAATATTAAAAGATGGTTCAATGAAGAGTATATCAATTCCAATACCACCAGATCTAATGAAATTATTAATTTGAATATTTATATTCCAACGTATACTTTGCATGAATTTGATTTTGTTAAAAAGGGCACATCTATAAGTGCCACCAATGCTCGTGAGGCAATTAGATTCATTGATAATTATTTAGAGAATGAAGTCGAGATGAATTCAGATAAGATCCAATATAATCTTATTTTGGAATCACCTCAAGACAATGTTCCATCTTGGAATAAGTGTAATCATTATAAAGTGCATTCTCCAAAGATCAAAGAATTCCCCAATTATAAAACTAAATTTGATTCAACTTTAATTGGACAAACCCCCAACGTTAATGAGGATTCGGAATTTAATGAAAATTTTGATAATGCTTTAACTTTCAATCAACGCAATAAATTGAATGATATACAATATGAAAATTCTGCATCGTATCAAAATGCTATTGCCAATTCTGATAACTTGGCGGAAATGCCTGTTCGTTTAAGATATTTGATTAGAAGTTGTATTTATAAAAGATTCATTGAAACAAAGAAACCAAAAATCAAAAATGAAATTGAAGATTGGAAATTGGTTACAGAAGACCCCATCACGAAAATTTGGGCTAAATCATATGGAATTGATTGTCTCAATGTTAATGAAGCCGAATTATTAATTTTCCAGAATTATGATGTCAATCTGTTTAGATTATATAATCCATATGCTAATGATGGAGATAATTTTGATCCAAGTACAAACATTTTGCAAAATACCATTGATACCACTTTGTATTCATATTCAAGCGTTCAAGATGAGCCAGTAACTTCAAATTACCGAGGTAAAAACAACCGAGGAAGAAATAATAGAGGAAGACGTGGCAATAAAAGAAGAGAAAGAGAAAGATGGCCTTTATCAACTGATGCTGTTGTTAGTGAGGAAAGAAATGAATCTGGAACTGGTTTTATTAAGAAGGAGAAATTTGGAGCAATTAATTATGCACCAAGAGGACAAGGGGAATTATGGAGACCAGGATAACTAAACTAAGCCAATTTTATTTTACTATAACATTAAATTTTTGTTTTTTTTTGGGGGGGGAGGGGCCATTTGGGTATTTGTATCTATTGCCATTTCTATTTGAACAAAAGAAAATCTGTGGATGACAGAACTTTAAGTTTAAGATTGACACGTATTCCTGGAAACAAGTCATAAAAGCACATCTTAGTATTTGGTTAAGAAACAGATGAGGGTGGTTGGAGATATATGTAAAATCATTTTGAATTCAGATTTCCTAAACAACCCTATGTCCCAAACATACACACACTAACACGTAGATACATTATATTATAGTCTGTAAAGTATGAAAGTATATAGTTGAACCAAATACACGACCCAATACATAGTATTCATCCGACAGCCACCACGCAAACAACAGATTAGCACGTGATTGAACAAAAGAACACACAATAAAAGAAAGAGAGAAAGAGAGAGAGAGAGAGAAAAAAAAAAATGGAAGAAGGAAAAAAAAAAAAAATAAACAAGCCAACAATTTAATTTTCCCTTTCTACTTAATTTTTTATAATTTTTTATTTATCACTAAATTTCAAGTTTGATATCAAACAATCAATCAATCTATATTTTGATTGATTACATTATTTTTTTTCTCTTTTCTATCCCATAATTTTTCAATTATTTTCAATTGAAGTTGATAATTCATCAAGCATTTCATTTTCATTTTTAGGTTTATCAATTGAAAATTAAAAACACAAGTTTTAGATTTTCCTTGGGTTTGGACAAATTATTTATTGTTTACAAGAAGTTACTTCATTTTAGTCTTTTTTTTTTTTTTTGCAATACATTCATTTTGATTAATCTTTTTGCTAAGTCTATTACTTTCTTATAATGAATCGTCAACCTACAAGAGAGGATATTCAAAGAGCGATTCAACGCTGGCATCAAATGAAACAACAATATGGAGACCAAGTTCAACTTAATCCTGAATTTGTTAAATTAACCAAGTTCTTGAATACTTTGAAAATGCAACAACAACGTTTTCAGCAACAATACCAACAACAACAACAACAACAGCAGCAGCAGCAGCAGCAACAACAACAACAACAACAACAGCAACAACAAAGTCTAAACCATTCACAACAATCGCCATTGCTACAAAATGCACAGGGCCAAACTCCACAACAACCTCCAACTCCTCAACAGTTTTCTAATTTCAATCAGAACGGTTATAATGGTCAACAGTTTTCTTCTCAAGTACACTCACCTGCTATTGGTGGGTCTTTATCGACTTCAGGACATGGAACCCCATTAGTTACAAATGCCAATTTGATGACAGGAAAGAAAAATACAAGGACACCAAATGCCCAATTTGGTAACCAGACGGCTGCTGGAACACCATTACAACAACAACAACAACAACAGCCTTTCCCTCATGGAAACAATTCGAATCCTATGCTAAACCAGACGGCTCAGCAACCACCACAATCTCAACAACGTCAACAAAACCAACCACCAAGTCCCCAATCAGCATTCACTAATCAACAATTCCAATTATTGAAATCTCAGCTTCAAGCATTCAAGTATTTTGTGAGAGCTCCTGGTCAGGGTCAAGGTCAAATACCACAAAACTTAATAGCATATGTTTCGAATCCATCATCTGCTATGGCCAATGATATGTACTTACCAGCAGTGAACCGGCCTCAAACTAATGGTATGGATCGTACAATGCAAATGCCACAATCAATACCTTCACAACCACAACAATATGCCCTTCAACAACAAAACGATTTGCTGAACCTGAATCCAAAGTCAACTGGAGGCACCCCTGAAATCCCAGAAAAGAAAAAAGGAAAGCGTGGACCTAAACCAAAGAATCCGAAAAAACCTACAAAGAAACAGTTGAGAGAAGAAGAACAGAGACTTGCATTGGAAAAACAAAGACAAGAACTTGAACAAAATAGACTCAAGAGTAGTGCTCCTCAAGCATTCCCGCCCCAAGCAGGTTTACAAGGACAAGCTCCTTTCCCACCACAACCACCACAGCAGTCACAACAACATGTACCTCAACCACCTCCAGCATCAACTTCATCTATTCCACCCGGTGGGTTGCCACAGCTGCAACCGCAACCGCAACAGCAACAGCCATCTCGTCCAATTACTAAACCTGCCACACCTCAACCTTTATTCCCTGATCCATCTCCTCCAGTGAATATAAAGAGTGTAGTACCCGACAAAGCAAACAACAAGAAGGTAATAATACCGGTAACTAAACCAAATATTGAAGTAGACACCTTTGAGTTATTTGACATTATCAGTGATGAGGTGAAAGATATACCGTTTAATACTTTATATGCTCCACAGAGTAGATTTCAGATCCCTTCATTTTTGCCTGATGGTATAAATATGGAAGATATTTATGTGAACAGAGAAGGATATATGCAAATTACAATAGAACAAGAGAAGGAGAGATTAAGAAAACAAATTGACAGTTTGAATGAAAAAGACACTGAAAAGAAATTGGAACTTGAAACACAATTAAGTCAATTGGAATTGATTCCTTATCAGAAAGATTTACGTGGTAAAGTTCTTATACAATCTTGGTTTGGGAAATCATTACTTCCTAATTCACATCCAAACTTTTTAGCAAGATTCAGTTCATTATCTATGGACAGCGTTCATATGACAACAGATTTATACCGACTCCAATTGGAATCCATGATGAGAGAACAAAATAAGAAACATGGCAAAACTATTGAAGAAATCATAAATTTCAGTGATCGAAGTAGCATCAAAGCCGTCAAGAAATCAGACCGGTTGTCAAGGTTTATGACTAAAATTAATAATTTCCATAATCAAACTGCCAAGGAAGAACAGAAAAAGTTGGAAAAAATGGCTAAACAACGTTTGCAAGCATTGAAACTGAATGATGAAGAAGCTTATTTGAAATTGTTGGATCATACAAAGGATACAAGAATTACCCATTTATTAGAACAAACAAATCAATTTTTGGACTCTTTGGCTCTTGCAGTGCAAAGTCAACAAAAAGAGGCTCAGGACAATTTAGCATATTCAGGTCGTGCCATAGAACCAGCATCAGTTGAACCCCTTGATGATGAGAAGAGAGAAAAAATTGATTATTATAATGTTGCTCATAGAATTAAAGAAGAAGTCACCAAGCAACCTTCAATATTGGTTGGGGGTACTTTGAAGGAGTATCAATTGAAAGGTTTACAATGGATGGTTTCATTGTTTAATAATCATTTGAACGGTATCTTGGCAGATGAGATGGGTTTGGGTAAAACAATTCAAACTATTTCATTACTCACATATCTTGTGGAAGTGAAAAAAATTCCTGGTCCATTTTTAGTAATTGTTCCCTTATCAACAGTAACCAATTGGAATTTAGAATTTGAAAAATGGGCTCCCTCAATTAAAAAAATTACCTATAAAGGTACTCCAAATCAACGTAAAGTGATGCAACACGATATCAGAACCGGGAATTTCCAATTAGTATTGACGACATTTGAATATGTTATTAAAGATAAAGGATTATTGGGTAGAATCAAATGGGTCCATATGATTATTGATGAAGGTCATCGTATGAAGAATGCTAATTCGAAATTATCTGAGACATTGACACAAAATTACCATAGTGATTATCGTTTGATTTTGACTGGTACTCCATTGCAAAATAACTTACCAGAATTATGGGCCTTGTTAAATTTTGTTTTACCCAAAATTTTCAACTCTGTGAAATCATTTGATGAATGGTTCAATACACCATTTGCCAATACTGGTGGTCAAGATAAGATAGAATTGACAGAAGAAGAAACATTGTTGGTGATTAGAAGATTGCATAAAGTTTTAAGACCGTTCCTTTTAAGAAGATTAAAGAAAGATGTTGAAAAAGATTTACCAAACAAGGTGGAAAAAGTTGTCAAATGTAAATCATCGGCATTGCAATCTAAATTATATCAACAAATGTTGAGGTATAATATGTTGTATGCTGGAGATCCTGCCAATGGATCAGTGCCCGTTACTATAAAAAACGCCAACAATCAAATAATGCAATTGAAAAAAATTTGTAATCACCCTTTTGTTTATGAAGAAGTTGAGAATTTGATTAATCCTAATATTGAAACCAACGATCAGATTTGGAGAGTAGCTGGTAAATTTGAATTATTAGACAAAGTCTTACCTAAATTCAAAGCTACTGGTCATAAAGTTTTGATTTTCTTCCAAATGACTCAAATTATGAATATCATGGAAGACTTTTTACGATTCAGAGGTATGAAATATATGAGATTGGATGGTGGAACCAAAGCTGATGATAGAACTGATTTATTGAAAAGTTTTAATGCCCCAGATTCTGATTATTTTTGTTTTCTTTTATCCACTCGTGCTGGTGGGTTAGGTCTTAATTTACAAACTGCCGATACAGTCATTATTTTCGATACTGATTGGAATCCTCATCAAGATTTACAAGCTCAAGATAGAGCCCATCGTATTGGTCAAAAGAATGAAGTTAGAATATTAAGATTGATTACGGAAAACTCGGTGGAAGAAATGATTTTGGAAAGAGCTCATAAAAAGTTGGAGATTGATGGTAAAGTGATTCAAGCCGGTAAATTCGATAACAAATCCACTGCTGAAGAACAAGAAGCTATGTTAAGAGCATTAATAGAAAAAGAAGATGAACGTAGACAGAAAGGTGGTACCGACGAAGAAGAAGAAGATTTGGATGATGATGAATTGAATCAAATTATTGCCAGAAATGAAAACGAGTTGGTGGTGTTTAGGAAAATGGATGAAGAAAGATACCTTGCTACCAAGAATGCTCCATACCCATCCAGATTGTATACCGAGGAAGAGTTGCCTGAAATTTATAAGATAGATCCAGAAGAACTTTTCAAGAAAGAAGACGTTGCGCTGGAAGAGTATGGTCGTGGTGCTAGAGAAAGGAAAATATTACAATACGATGATAATTTAACTGAAGAGCAATGGTTGAAGAAAATTGAAGGTATGGTATCTGACGACGATGATGACGATGACGATGGCAATGTTGATATGAGTGATTCTGAAATGGAAGCCAAGCCGAAGAAGCCGAAAGGAAGAAGAGGTCGGAAACCCAAGGTTGCACGTGTTGAAGATGAAGAAAGTCAAACTGAATCGGATGTTATTTCTGTTAAGCGTCAATTTCCTGAAGATGCAGATGACTTTATACCACCAAAGAGACAGAAATCTGCTACACCAGGTGGCACTACTACTTCGGGTAGAGGCAGAGGTAGGGGCCGTGGTAGAGGTCGTGGACGTGGAAGAGGCAGAGGCAGAGGATCTTTGTTGTCTCGTTATACACCTTCTGTAGACCCCTTAACTGCAGACGAGAGATCTACTTTACAAAATCAAATTGAAAACATATTGGGGTTGATCATTAATTATAAGAATGAACATGATAGAGTATTGAGTGAATTGTTTTTGGTGAAGCCACCCAAGAGATTTTACCCTGATTACTATGTTTTGATAAAGCATCCAATTGCACTTGACGTGATTAAAAAGAGAACAGCGTCAAAATCTTACAGCAAGATTAGGGAATTTTTGGAGGATATTCATTTGATGTTCACCAACGCCAAGATATATAATGAAGAAGGTTCAATTGTTTATCAAGATGCAGCATTCTTGGAAAGATTATCAATGGACAAATTCAAAGAATTATCAGCCAATCTTTCAGAAGACGAAATCAATAAGATTTTGGATTTCGCTGAGTTTGACGAAATGTTTAGTTTAAAACCATTAGTTCCTTCAACTGCTATCAAACATCCAATTGAAGCAAAATTAGAGAAAATAGATAAAGGTGAAGCAATTGACAGTCCATTACTCAATGCTTCTACCACTGCTGGAACAGAAGAGTCTACACCAGCAAATTTTGATTGATTTTACAAGATTTATTTAATTGAATATATAATATCATTAATTTAAAGAGAACTCCCCTTAATAAAAAATCAAACCAAAAGACCAAAAAAAAAAAAAAAAAGTCATGCATTATCTGTATACTATATATATATATATATTTGTATAAACAATTAATTTGTATTATTATTTTTATCATTGTTGAACTTCATTGTAAGAAGGTAGAGTATCATCGATTTCTCTATTATTAACAGCATCATTAAGGGTTTTATTCAAAATCTCACAAAATTCAAATAAACCACCATCATGAAATCTTAATTTGCCCACAAAATATTGATTTTTCGGTAGTCCATCAGTGGCAATACCATCTTGTGAAGAACTACGAAACATGAATTCCCAATAATTTGATCCAATCCAAGGAGCTTGTACTTTATGTGATAATTGTAATAAAGGTGCTAAATTCAAATCAATTACAAATGATTGAATATCTCCTTGAGTAGCAGTTATAAATACTAATCTTTTTGTTGTTAGATATATGAAGCCATCTTGTGCTAGAATCGACACTTTTCTCTCATTAGGATTAGGATTTGTGGTTGATGATGATGTTATCTCTAATGATTGCCTTGATGTTTTGGATTTATATTTTAAAACTTCTAACCCATCAGAACTGACTTCAAATGGGAGTTCATTTGACTGAGATTGTATTATTTTCAAGAAATCAGGTTTTAATACAGCACCGGAAATAGACATAGTGATGGGCCTTGTTAGAGAAGTGATTCTGATAGCTAAGATTAAAAATTGTTTTTGAAAGTAAACCCGTGGTTATAAAGTAGAGATTTTGTGCAATTTCACACGACACGACAGATAACGGAGGCAAAAGTAGAATGGTAAAGTCTATTAAATACAGAGCCTGTGGTATTTCATGGCCAAATGAATAAGAAATTATAGATATCACCACCTAATTAAGATAGTTTGATGGTATAGAACACTTGTGGAACACATTCATCTAACGCTCAATTAGAAGAAATGCCGGACTCGAGACAAAGACTTGAATGGAGTTCTGGCCAATTTTCTCTCACCACAAAGATTTTTTTTTTTTTTTTTTGTTTTTTTCCAAAAATAAAAAGCTCATCTGTTTTCTTATTTCATTCTACACCATAAACAACTAATACTTTAGAGTCAAATATAGTTGACAAACAAACTAATCATATCCAATCGTTCTAACAGAAACCAACTACAAACAATAATTATGAGAATACTTACAAAGGCACGAGCATTTAATCCTCATTTAGCAGAGATGTTTCTGAACAAGATACCCTATTATTACAGCAGAGCTCATATGGCTGATCCTGAAGCATGTCAAAAAATACTTGATAAATTAGATTTAAAAAGTAAATATGATGGTTCTAAATTAGATATTGTGGATGTTAATCCTGGATATGGATTATTTTCGACCATGTTGAATTATGAATTAAAACCAAGAAATCACATTTTAATTGAAAATAAAGAACGTTGTGTTACTAGTTTATCGTCAATAATCAATAAATTAGTTGAAGAAACAGGGCATAATTCCAATTTTACATTATACAAAAAGGATTCATTTATATGGGAAACTTATAATGATTTGATTGACAAAGATAAACTTATTCAACCACAGATTAAATCATTTGATACTCCTCATGATGAGTTATTGATTTTGGCAAATTGGACGGGAAACAAAGAAGAATCGGTGCTTGCCCAATGGATTAAATGTTGTGGACATAGAAATTGGTTAATGAAATATGGTAAAGTCAGAATGGTTATATTTGCTCCTTCAGTATCAGCAATGAAATTTTTGGGTGAACCAGGATTTAAGAAAAGAAGAAGAACCGGGTTAAAACGTGATTTATATACTGATTCTAGATTGATTGGTGTTGTGAATTCAGAAAAGGCTCCAGGATTGGGATATGATGCAAGAGTTTTAGTTCGTGATCAACCAGTATTACTTGAACCATCTAGTGCTCATAGAGATGAAGATTATTCCGTGATTGAAATTTCTCCAGGGAAATATACTGCTTCACAAATAGAAAATATTGAACATTTTTTACTGGCAATTTATTTAACCAATAAGAAATTGGTTGATATTCTTCCTACTTTAGCTCCAGGGGCTATGTATATGGCTAAAGATTTGCCAGAAGAAATGTTGCAAAAATCTTCTTATGAGTTTACTTGTGAAGATATTATTAAATTATCAGAAGCATATGAGAATTGGCCATTCAAACCATCAGTGGCAGATCTATATGATTTTGATATTACTTTTTCATAAATGAAACAAAATACGTGTAACTACCGCCCAGTTATATTAGAGAGATTCAAGCTTGAATTGAGGTTTTTTGGAGAGTGTGTTAATGAATACCTTGTACATAGTGAAGTAAACTAGCTTTTCTCCATAAAAGACCTAGATAAAAATAGATATTGTTTTATTATTAAAAAGAAGGCTAGACTAGACTAGACTAGACTAAACTACAAATTATAATTTCAAGTTTGGTAAATAGCCAGGATGATGTTGGTATTGTGGTTTAGTAGAATCTAATTTTTTTACAACTTTTACAGGTGCAGTAATACACCTTCTGTCAATATCATTTTTCAAATTAGTTGTTATTTGATCATTAATAATTGGTGTACTGACAGGAACAGGTGTTGAATATTGTTCTTGTAAACTTTGTGCCCGGATTGAAGATACTCTATGCAATTGATCTTGTGCTTGTGTTTGTTCTTGTTGGTACTGTTTTTCCTTTGGTTTTATTGAATAACCCGATTGATGGTCTGGATAATATGACAATGGTGGGGAAATAGATGAAGGAAATAAAGGAGGAGGGGGAGGACGAGACGCTGACTGTTGTTGTTGTTGGGGTGGGGGTAATGTGTTGGACAAATTATTACCATTAATATCTTTGTGACCACTACTGTTTGCAGTACCTGGTTTATCCATACGATCAGAATATACTGATGATGAACAAGAATATGCAACAAACAATTGACGTTTCATAATTGATTTATGATCATGGAAGAATAATACCATTATTGATAAAATTGATAAAAATTCAAACACAATCAAAATATAACCAAAATCTTTAGTTGAATAAGTTTTCAATTGACTTTTTGAAATTAAAATCATTAAAATAAATGCCACATTAAGAAGATTAATTAGATATAATGAACCTAAATTAACATAATGCCAAATCAATATTTTAGGACAACAATGAAGAAGAACATATAATAAGAATAAAATTATTGAATTTATTAATAAACCAATTTTACCTACTGTGATTGGCATCATGGAATTTCTAACTTTTTTAACAATTCGATCAACATTTAAAGAACTTGTCATTTCTCCAACATTATCTTTATTACTAATTCCAATATGATTTGCATTAACACCACCAAAACCACCAAAACCACCACCAATACTAGGAAGAATATGACCAAAATATCGAGGATATAATCGTGTCAAAACAATTCTTAAAAATTGTTCAATTAAATCATTTCTTTTCATTGACGACGACGACGACGACAAATCAAGATTTGTGTTTTTATTGACGAATTTTTGTAAAAGTATTGATTCAACTTTAATTAAATTTTGATATTTAAAATTACCTTGATTATCATTATAAAATTTTTCTAAAAATAACATTTGAATTGAATTATCATTACACATAATAATCGGTTGACAAAGTATTGTTGTTTGATTAATATTATTCAAATATATATCTTCATTACGAACATAAATCCCTCGTAAAATATTCTCAAGATCTTGATTAATTATAAATTTATTAATTTCTTTCATAGTTGATAGTGGTGATACATTTGTTGATGATATTGGTTCGAGTGATGAATTGGATAATAATAACACAATATCAATTTCACCAAAATATAGTTTAAAATTAGAAATATAATGATTAATTAAATTAATGAATATTAACCATAATAGAAAATTCTTTAATGTATGGGCTATGGAAACGGTAGGATTTTTGGTTTCATGAGGAGGAGTTTGATTCCAACCTTGAGTTGTTGAATGAAATAAAGAAGTTGGGAAATCTATTGATAGGATTCTCATGATAATAAATTCTACAAATTGGTTTGAATAGTTAATGAGTATATATAACATTTTTTTTTTAAAAAATTTAAAGTACTTAGCGTATATAT
>OBUW01000125.1_pt1 | contig 59035 bp, 22 predicted proteins | sample 1475761 | NCBI WGS metagenome assembly OBUW01 (sample SAMEA2579908, study PRJEB22360) | human gut metagenome | biome: human gut; feature: human-associated habitat; material: faeces | place: Denmark | collected 2008/2010
TAGCTTAATGGACCAACTAATTTAAGTCGAATTGGTAATGCAATCTGTTCTTCATTTGAGTCGATTGCCACGACTATACAACACAAAGCCTTGTCGTCTACATTATTTGTTTATCTATTTCTATTTTCGGTTAACCAAGTAATCCAGTCACCCGACTACTTGGTTTATATAGTTAATTAGTTAGTTTCGGAGTAGCCTCGTGCTATCTCGTCACTCTAGTTTTCGGTCTATATAAGGGTCAAAGATTTCTCATACTTTTTAATATATTTTTACATTCTTAAACTAACAAGTGTTTCTTAGTTTCAGTATTAAGGGATCAGTCCATTCTTTACGGGTGTATCGCGTTCTTTGGATGAAGTCATCTGAGTAGCTTTTGACGTCCTTTCTGTGGACTGAATGGAAAAGCTTATAAAGCTTTTGGGATTCGAATCTGGCGTTAACAAATTCTCCTCCATCTGAGATACGGATAACCTAGCACAGATTTTTATTGTTTGCTGGACTCCAATTTCATGTTTTTTAAAAACATTGAAATTAAAAAAAGCCTATAGTATCAATATGGAAAGTTCATAGAAAGTGGTTGAATTCAATACAAACTTGGGGGGGTATTAATTATTCTCCTAGTATTTTTGTTTTGAGTCTTCTGCTATATTGACTTTCCGTATATTTTGATAACTATAGGTTTGTTACTAACAAAAAATTATTAGGATGTTGAAAATTTCTAAACAATAATTATTTATTATTGTTAGAGATTAATTGTAGTTTAGGTTATATAGTTAGTTATATAGTTAGGGATGTTATAATTATATTTACATTATTGTTGTTGTTGTGTTTATATAATGAATTATTCCTACAATTGTAGAAAAAACTAACTATCAACGAAAAATGTTTAGATACTGTTTGTTCTATTTGCTTTAATTTACAATTTAATGATTCTATACACCAACCATAACCAGAAATAACTAAAGGCAACAAATGATATAGTTGTGTTTAAAATCACCCATAAATCAGGATATTTTAATGGTGGATCAATAGTAAAATCAATAATATGATAAATAATCATCATGAAATAAATTATCCAAATGATTAAATTATTAATATTCAGAAGTTTACTACTCGATTTTGAGTTCTTTTGTGGGTTTGGATTGACAATTATTAAATCAAATCCAATTAACCAATTAATTAAGAAATTAAGCACAAAATATTGCATGATTAAACCATCTTTTTTCAATAGTGGATATAAACTAAATGTCCCCACCGTATTGATAAATTGAATCATAGTTATATCTTGTTGAGGATTTATCAATAATAATAATGAAATAGGGATCAAAGCAATTAATATTGATTTTTCATGAACCTGATAAGAAAATAAATAGAATGATAATGCATTTAAAGCAAATCCATAAATCATTGCAACAATATTCAACGGTAATGATGATGATGATGATGACAGGGGGGTTATTTCTGTATTTGCTTTCTTGGTGGTGTTGTTGTTAGTCTTTATTTTATAGAAAATCAATAAATTAATTGGAATTGTTGTTAATAATGTAGCTATCAATGCTAATTTTGATAATTGTGAAGCATCGGTAAGAATTTCACAATATTTAATCAAAATATTGCTTGTACACCAAAAATTTGCCACTTTATCTTCAAATAACCCACGATTGAATGGGAATACTCTATAAACAATTTGTAAAACTGAATCAGGATGAAACCAAATAAATGGCAATAAATAAATGAATTGAGTAAGTAACACCGTTACTCCAACTAAAAAAAATTTACTCAAGGAATTCAATTGACTTAAAATATAAAAGAAAATGAATAATGAATAATATAATCCCATTTGTTTAAAATTTATACAACTAATGAACCAAACACTAGCCATAATTAAATTTCCTTTAATTAAATCAATTATTGAATAAATGAAAAATCCAAGCATAATAGAATTATATTGGAAATGACCATGATCTATTAAGATTAAATGAGGTTGATTAATAATTATAAGAGCAATTATAATTTGATCCATTCGATTAATATTTGATTTTTTCCCTAAAATATTAGCAATTTTTAAAATTGAAGGTATATATATGATTAATTCACTAATGATTGCTGTAATTCTCATAAATGTTTTAATATCATCTGTTTCTAATCCACGTGATGTATTCAAGGCAAACCATGACAGATTAATAAAATTGCCCAATTTCCCACATATAAATGAATGATAAGCAGTTAATACCGGATAATCTAACCCCCAATATTGTAAATCGAAAAAATACCATTGAGAAATTGGTAAATTAATCGTGAGTTCCATCCAATGTCGTTGAGCTTCAAAATCACCAAACATTGGTGGGGTATGATATCCCAGATGACTTCCTAATCCTACTGCAGCTCTAAGTATTATGGCAGTAAGAATTAAAATGTATCTTGCTGTCCATTGATCAGGTGCTTTTTCAAAATAATGAAGTAAATCATACACTGGTGATTTCTTGAAAATTGAAGTTGAACGTAAATGTTGTTGTTGTTGTCCGAGCTGTTTTTTCAGTGAATAAACTACTGGTGTTGAATCTTTTGGCAGTTGAGGTGTAGATGGTTTCTTTTTAGATCGAGCCATTTCTTTTTTCAAATGATTAGATGTATGAATTTGTACCAAGTAGTATTGAAAAATTTGGGTTGTTGCCAAAGTTTGAGTGAAGTGTATTAAGTTTTAGTGTTGTTCTCTATTTTTTTCTTTTCGTCTGTTAATGGGTGGTGGTGTGTCGTGTAAACAAAAACAAAATATTTTCTTTGGTCTCATTTGCACGAACAAAAAGAGAGTAGTTGGTGATTTTGCAACACTCAACATGTTGGTGAATAACAAAGGATATTGAATGGATGTAGGTACAAGGAAGGTAGAAAATTCAGTAAGGTTTTGATGATCTAGCACAAGCACAGTAGTTGCTAGAGTACAAAATTAAGTGGTAAATTACTGTATTTGCTAATTTCACTTTACTCTGAAATTGATTTATCAATTATGTTTAAATTTTATTCCAAATTTTATTCCAAATTTTTCACCAACTTTTTACAAAAAGAAGAGCTCCAATTAAATACCTATAACAGTACATATTCTTTATTATACGAAACTTTGTAGAAGATCAAAGATAACAAATACACTTAAGAACAACATCCTTTATAGAATACCCCAATTATCAAGCTCAAAAGATCCAGAGTATAATAAGTTATTTCGGGATATCAAAACCTTTAGAGGCAAGAAAAAACGCAAAAACGCAAAAACAATGAAGAATCTAAACTTCAAAACAAAGGCAGTTCATTGCATCGTAACTTAAAATATGAAATAATTGTAATTACTCTAATTGTTTCTGTAATTAACTCTCACAAAATGTTTAACATAATAGTGGTGGTGCACTTTACCAGATTTGACTTTCTTGTTTAAGTATACGAAGTTCCAAATATAGAATAAGTTTAGTACTATGAATAAGTAATTATAATTCATTTGATGACGCGTCAGTCTATTTTTTATGCATGAAGAACAATAACAACAAGGGGAGAGTGGTGGGTAGGTGAGTTACAAACGATTGCATTTTGATTTGACTTTAGCGTCATGTTGCATATTCAACAAATGCTAGTGGTAGTTATTATTATTACTGTTTAGTCTTAGTTTTTTCTTTTTTTTTCTTTCCACGTCTAAAATGGATGCGACGCGTCCGAAATAAAAAAATAGATTTTTTTTTAGCCCTACTGGTTTCTCACTTGCCTCTAATTTTTTTGTTCGATAACGTACACACAAAACGAACTGATTATGAAACATTTAACCAATTTTGGAAATGATATTGCTATTGTATAATGTTTTGATAGATTTGCGTTTCCGTCATCGTCATCGTCGTCTTGTCTATATTCATCTTTCATTTTGTTTTTTTTTGCAACTGAAATTATGATTACACTTTTTTTAATTAATGAAATAACAAAGTTAATGTTAGATTAAGCAAGATATAGAACTGACAGATTAAAAGTAACCGTAACCAAGAAAGGATTAGTTTATATCGCAAAAAAGAAAAAAGGGAAACATATCCGAATAAAATAGTACAACTCTTTTTTTGATCGTGTAAATCTTATCGTTTTAATAATATCTAACTGTTTAAAAACAAATCAAGGAGTGAGAGCCAGTCCTATGGGTTTCACAAAAGACCTATACAACGAGATAAAAAAAGAACGAACAAACAAACGAAAACTGTAGACAAGTTATCTATAGTTGAAGTTAAATGAATTTCAACCCAAAAGTTTAGGCGATTAGTCTTTTGGATTTTAGTTCAAGTAGTCTCTTTTCTTTACCATATATTTCTAAAATGTTACCTAAATGGAATGAAATAGTGTTTTCTCTATAATTTTATTAGTTAAATGATGATGATGAAGGCAGAGGATTAATAAATTAATTAATAAGTTACAAAAATCAACAAGAGTTTAATATAATAATACTTTTAACTCGCCTTGCAGTTTATTTTTTTTTTTGTTTTAAGTTTTTAATTTCTTTTGCTTTTGCTTTTCTGTTGTCTGAAATTTTTTACTTTTTTATTCTTTTTTGCACACCCCCCCCCCTTTCTCTTTCTCTATCAATAGTAATTCCAAATCTATAGATTCCCCAAAAAAGTTTACAACCCAAATCCTTCTTTTTTCTTCTTTTGCTTTTCTTCTTCTATATATCATTCTATCTATTGTAGATATACTATTCATATCTATATATCTATCCATCTTATCATTATTGAAACTACAATAGAGGACTGATAACTTATACCCAACCTTTTTTTTTGATTTCATATTCCTCCTTTTGGTTGACGTTCCTCAAATTATTTAACAGTGTTGCAAATATTTACAATTTCCATTATTTGCAAGAAACAGCCCCCCCCCATTCACTGAATTTCACTTATATATATAAATTCATTTGACATCCCGTTTACAGAAATAGTTCCCGTATATATCAAGTCAATCAAGATCTATAATGTTTCAACAACCAAACTATTCAGATCCAGGCAAACATATCAGTACATCATCTAGCGTATATCCTGACTCGAACAGTGCCTCCCCTGAATCATCACCACGTATACCAGGTGCATTTGAACAAATAATAATACCTCGTCATAAGGAAAATCCATTTCGTACAAACAAACCTATAGAGCAACAACAACAACAGCAACATCAACAGCATCAAGAACATCAGGCTAATGGACATGACGAAGAACAAAATCGTATGCCAACCGAGGGATCTAATCAAACATTTCAATCATATATGACTGCCCGTAGTGGGGCTTATTCATTTGAAGAAGAAGATTATGAGAATGAAGTAGCAGAACACCAGGACCAACAAAGTGAAAATGGCAGTATTTACTCACAAAACCAAGAACCACAATTAAGAAATGCCCCAAGTTTCTCATCAATAAATGAATCAATTTTCCATAATTCCTCGAAAAATACTACCCTTGACACCACTGAAAACGACGAAACCCCATTAATAGATAGCAGCGAGAGGTACCCTGATGAAACTCCGATAGTTGACGATAATGGATTTCTTCACGAGATAAACCACGGAGAAAAAGATATCATTGCAAGTGAACCTATTGATTCGAATGAACCAACTTCATTACTACCAAAACAAAATTTGAGCAAGAAATTCAAAAGAGTGTCAGTGGCATTACAGAATACACGAACTTCAGGGGAATCGTACAATTTTAGAAATGTATTCCAAAATAATGTTGATCAAGCAAATAGAACAGCAACTCAAGATAATACTGCCCCCAAACTTGAACGCAAAAGTACATATTACAGAAAACTACAAGAGAAAAAGCTACAATCATCACAAGAACAACAAGGTACAGAAGTGGAGAATATGGTAATTTCAAATGATCAACACTCGGAAGCTAGTTCTATCAGCACCAGAGCATCAAGTACACATACTGATACCAGTGGAAGAGACGACGAACAAGATGATAATCTAGTGAAAAAGAATTCGACAAATTCATCATCAAATTTTGTATTCAGTAATAATAATTTACCATCATCGTACAATTTGGGAGGATCTAAAGTAAATGACGATATACCAATTCGAAAAGATTTAATCAGAGAAAATAAAGCACAAGTTCAGCAGGATGCAATTGATAGGGAACGATTACAAATGTACAATAATTCAACGGCAATGTCAGAAGAAGGTGGGTTGAATATTGTTTACAAAGACGCCAATACTACTAGTGATGACACATACCTGAAACAACCATCTCCAACAAAATCTGAAGAGAAAGAAGACAATTTATCCGATTTTTTCATACGAGCATTGCATTCATTTGATTCATCAACTTTACAATCAAAATCAGATGCATCAATTTGTTTATCATTTGAGAAAAATGACATTGCATTTCTTCATACCATTGACGAATCAGGATGGGGGGAAGTCACTTTATTAGAAACTTTACAAACTGGATGGATTCCTATGAACTATTTTTCGCTCGTTGTTACATCCAGTGATGATGAAGAGGACGAGGATGATAGCTATGAAGATAATGACGATGACGACAGTAATAAAATCCCAAATAATCATTATTTGAAACCATTATTACATGCATGTGGACAATTTCTTTCTAATCCATTGAGTCATAAAGATCGTCGAAACAAGTACACTTTTTCCATTAGAGTGATAAATTCAATTAGAGATGGTGTGAGGTTATTATTACAACAAACTGATTGTTTATCAAGATCGAATGAATTAGTCACCAAAAGACCAATTGTAAGAAAATCGCGGAAATCATTATTGGCAGATTGGTATAATCTTATGGTCAAAGCTAATGAATTTAAAGGTACTTCAAATTACAACAAAATAGAAATCTTAACATTAATGGTGTATCAAGTGAGTCGTAAAGCTGTATCATTTTTAGAAATATGGTCAGCTGAAAGTAAAGAAATCATTACTCGTGATCACACGGGGAAAAAATTATATGATGATTTGAATGATTGTCCATTATTGAGAACGCCTCCATTGGCCAAACAAAGAATCACGGAAATCCATGGGGTATTATTTTCCTATTTAGGGTTAATTATAGGAAGATTGGATTTGATTGAACATAATCAAATTGGATGTGATATGTTAGAGACTTTAGCTCATCAAATTATATTACTTTTACGAGAATTATTATTCGTATCAAGAACAGGTTCAGAATATTCCAAAGATAAACCTCGAGAATTAGATAGTTCTTTAGATGGATTATTATCTTTAGTCAGCGATTTGGTTGCTAGTGTGAAAAATTTAGTGGTTAGAACTGTTAATGAAACTGAAGAAGATCGTATTCACAAATTTGGTGGCCCACAATTAAATGGGGCCAGAGATTATTATTACACACCAGAAGGAGGAGAATTGTTACAAATTGCATCAAGAATGGTTAAAGCAATTAGTGTGACAGTTGCATCGATTAGAAAATTATTGGAAGTTACTGGTGATTTCAAATTAAGTTCAGAAAGATCTTATCCAGATTATTCGAAAATGAGAATTGAACCTCAAGAATTTATTAAGAAATGTTCACAGGGAATCACTAAACTAAAAGACATGCCAATACAACAACCCAACGGCGCAACTTCTACTTCTAATAGTGGTGGTATTAAAGCGTATAAAGCTAATAGATATTCTATGATTAGAGCTGGTAAAACTGGGGATTTGGGTTTAACTGAGAATGGTGTCAATTACTTACAATCATTGAATAATGAAAATGGTAATGGTAATAATGATGTTGATGAGCTTGATGGATCATCACCATTTACTCTGTCAGCTCCTGAATTCAAACCATTCACATCAGAAGGAGGGAATGAACCAAACAATGACTCTAATATTAATGCCAATATAAATAACGAATTATCAGTTGATAGTAATGGAAATCTATTAGGGGGTTCATTTAAAGGGCTTGTGTATACTTTAACCAATGAAGATCTGCCACCAGAGTATTTTTTTGTGTCAACATTTTTCATATGTTTCCGAAGTTTTAGTACTGGGATTGATTTAATTGAAGAATTAATAACTAGATTTCAAGTTGGTTATGTTAGTAATGATATTAATATTGATTTGAAATTGAAAAAGAGAAGGAAATTAGTGGCTAAACTGATTCAATTATGGATGGAATCTTATTGGAATCATGAAGCTGATTATAATTTGTTGACGACATTAATCAATTTTTTCAATGAAGGTATGAGTGATTATTTACCTTTAGATGCCATTAGATTGATTGATATTGGTGCCAGACTTTCATCAAGACCATTAGTGGAAAATAGGTCTAGAAGAATTAAGGACACCAAACAATTAGTCAATAGAAGTATTACCAATGCTGCTAAATTACCAAGAAAAACTGGATCGATCCTTGGTGATGAAATCAATCGTTATTCAATGATTGATAGTTATAGTCTTTCCAAGATTAACAGCACCAGCAGTAGTAACTCAACTACTAGTAGTAGTGGTCATTCAGCATCGTTGCCAATGCCACTTGGACCTACTAGTACATCGAAAACATCATTATTGACTTCTTCACAACTTGAAACTATTGAAAAAGTTAATCTTACTTATAGAGCAATCTTGGGGAATAGTTGGTGTTCACAAAAATATATTAATTCAGTTAAATATATTCCATTAGATTTATCAGTGTTAATGCCGAATTTTTATATAATTTGTGATCAAAGTTGGGTTTTATCAAATTATCGACCAAATTTATTAGATTTTAATGGATTAGAAATTGCTAAACAATTAACATTATTAGAATCATATATTTTTTGTTCAATTAAGCCTGGTGAATTATTAAATCAAAATTATACTACCAAAAGAGCTCATTTAAAACTAGCTCCAAATGTTCGATTATCATTATTATTCACCAATTGTTTATCAGGGTATGTGATTGAATCAATATTACAACCCAATATCACCATTAAATTAAGAATTAGTATGGTGAAAATATGGTTAAAAATAGCCATCTCATGTCTTTATTTAAGAAATTTTAATTCATTAGCGGCAATTATAACAGCATTAGAATCTCATTTAATCACCAGGATTTCATCAATTTGGATTAAATTAGAAGATAAATATACTGAATTATATGATTATTTATCAAGTATTATTCATCCAGAAAAAAATTATCGAGTTTATCGAAATAAATTACGAAATTTTTTGAATTCACCAATGGGATTAGAAACTCCACCTATTCCTATTGTTCCTTATTTTTCATTATTTTTACAAGATTTAACATTTATTAATGATGGGAATCCAAATTATCGTAAAGCTAATACATTTTTAAATCAAAAATTAATTAATATTGATAAATATTTGAAAATTACCAGAATTATTGCTGATATTGAATGTTTACAAATATCTTATCTAGATGATCCAAATATTGTTGGTAATGGTGATGGTAATTCTTTAATGGAAAATGGTGATGATAAACCAAATTATACTATTAATCCAGTTGCACCATTACAAGAATTGATTTTATTGGAATTATGGAAGATTTGTCAATTGAATAAAACTGAAGAAGATCGTGCTTGGAAATTGAGTTGTAAGATTCAACCAAGAGATGTTAGTTAGGTTAATACGACGAGCTTTATGAATTGTATGTGTGTATTGTGTAGCATATCTCATACACGAATGATAGACATAATGAATAAGTATATAAAGATAAGTCATGTAATATCGTTGGTTATGTATAGTTTATTTTGACTGGTTTTAAGGATTGGGTAAACTTTGAGATGGAGTTTTTCAGGATAAACGCGACTTTGTGTAAATTTGCCCATCAGACACACCGCACTCGATTTGTTTTTCTAAAAAGACAAAATCATAACAACAACATCAGGAACAAATACAAATACACATTTTAAAGTCATATTTGGTGTTTAAGAATATCTTCACAACTAGATAAGATACCCCTCTTTTCTCGTAACATGTCCGAAAACACATCACAAGAATTAAAAGATGAATTATCATCTATTCAAAAAAATTCCATCAATTATTCCATATTAACATCGGATCAAGATTTTCATAATGCTAATATTAAACTTAATAATCCCAAGTTAATTAAAGATGAATTATTACATTATCAAAACATTTTTTCTAAATTGAAATTTTTATATTTAGAACAAGAAACTAGAGATATTTTTCTAAGAGAAATATCAGAAATTAATTATAAATTACCACCAAAAGAATCTAATTTCATTAATGAAATTGAATTCGAATCATTTAATCAAGAAACTCAAATTAGTAAACAACGATTGAAGAAAAATAAACAAAAAATGTATAATAAAATATCACAATTAGAACTTATCACTAATGATACTGATTTATTATATACTAATTATAGTAATCGATCAAGACAAATTCAACAATTATTAAATGATGAAATAAATTCATTAGAATTGAAAATTAATGATGAATTAATGATGCAAAATGATAATCAAACCATAATGGAATATATGATGGATTCTCGTCCTTCATCATCAGTTAGTGAAATGATTTCACTACTGCAAAACAACGAAAACCACAACCACAACCACAACAATCAAGATCAAGTTAATGATAACGATATTTTGAAGAAAAATGCTATTGATAAATTACATGAAATAAATAATGATATAAATGAAATCACCAAACAATATGAAAATAATTTATATCAAATTGAAATCATCACCAAGAAATTAAATGATTTAAATGATATTTTAAAAAATTTGAAACCTAGAGAATATAAAGATGATAAATTACAAAAATATACTAAATGGAGTATAGAAATGAATGAAATATTGACAAAATTAAGTATTATTAATAAAGTTGAATTGAACAAAGAAGAAGGAACCACATCAGGGAATGAATATCGTTTAAGTATAAGTTATGGTGATAGTGGTACAAACAATTTAATTATTAAATATCACGAAGGAGATTGGAAAATTGTTTCATTACAAGGATATAAAGATAATAATAATAACAATAAACTTATATCAAAGATAAATTCATTAGGGAATCAAAATGATTTTTTTAAAGCTATTGCACAATTTATTGTGGAGTTAACTAGGTGAGATAAGTAATACATAGAATGCCCTGAATAAAGCAATGAAAAGAAATAATAAACCACTTGCTTCCCTTTTTTAAAGTTAAATTAACAATCAAGAGTTTATAATTGAAGTAAGAGTTGAATGAATGAATGAATGAACAGGCTATGGTTATGGTTATGGTTATATTTGTAGTTTATCTCCGGCTTCAATAACCGAGGGACAACATATAAAAAAAAATTGATTCAATTCACACGCCAAAAGTAAATGAGAGTTCACCCCAACAAGAACAGAACAGAGAGGACGGGCAAAAAAAAAATTCATTGATTGAATAATGTATCTCCACTCTCTTTTTTAATGAACTTCCAATTAGAATTTATTTATTATTAATATCCCTAATGGTCACTACGACAATACAAGAGAATATTGATTTAATTCAAAAAGTAAACTTAAAGCATACTTCAATTGATCCTAATCCTGACTCACGTCAACAAGAAATTATCAATAATTTACTTCTTCTAGCTCAAAAAGAACAACAAAAGGGTAATACTTCAATCACATCAGATAAACTTGATAAATTAACCAGTTTACTAGCACAACAACAACAACAACAACAACAACAAAAGTTACAAAGTCGATCACAACCATTATCAATCCCTACTAAGGCTAAATTACCCCCAAAACCAAAATACCCTTCAGTATTTAATAAATTTGATATTAATAAATCATCTCACAACAATCGACAAGAACGAGGTCAATCTCCAGTGAAGAAACCCAAGTCAGGGAGTAAACCTAATAATAATAATAAACCTATAAAATACTATAGACCAAATACATTTAGTTTGAAAAAAATAGAATTTATGTTTGTTAATATTTTAGAAAATCTTGCCAATTTATTAGATAATTTACATTTATTATCAAATTTACCAATGTTCCCACAATTTTTAAATCGATTTTTAAAACAAACCAATAAAATTTGGGTATTAATATTGGTTTTTTTAATCAGGAAAACCATATCTCAATTACTAAATGTAATACGTAAAATTAGAAAAGTTAATATTGAAGTTGATTTATTAAATTCTACTACCACCACTAAAAACAAGACTGGAATAAATTTTATAAATGAAGATTTAAATAAAAAATACAAAAAAGTATTAAAAGATTTACGATTTGATAAAATGATGCTTATTATTGAATTAATTGGGAATTTCTTAGATTTAACATTTAATCTCATTGAATTATATGGAATTGCTTTGCCGGATTGGATTATGAGTTTATTGAATTTTGCAAGTATGGCAATGACAATTTATAGAATGAATAAAGATGATGAATATGTTGATGATGATATAACTGATGATTTGATTTGATATAGGTTGTTAGTTAGTTTAATTAATCTATTTGTATAAGACAAAGCAACTACTAATACTAATACTAGTACTGTTCTGTATGTTGCGTGTATAAGTCTCAAAATATTTTTTGCTTTGATCTCCTCAAAAAATATACGCCCATACAAACACAAGTGTTGCCAACACATTCAACTTTACAAAATTCCATTTTTATACAACACCAATAATGCCATCGATTGAACAACAATTAGAAGATCAAGAATTATATTTAAAAGATATTGAACAGAACATAAATAAAACATTATCCAAAATAAACAAAACAACCCTTGAAAATGATAATGATTTCCGAAAACAATTTGAAGAAATTCCTCAAGATTCAAATACCACTGAAAGTAACAATTTAACTGATTTAACAATTACTGAATTGAATAATAAATTTGAAATCGTTACTGACAATTTACAACAATTGAATGAATTACAAGAGATCAATTCTAAATTAAAAGAAATTGAAACGTATTTGGGGAAACCGAAAACATTACAAAGTATATTAGATTTACAATATTTAAATAATTTATTTAAACAAATCATCATTGATGCAAATTCTCAATATATTATATATAAACAAATCAAGAAACGAGTCGATTCACTTTATGAAAATTTTGTTAATCAATTGAATGAATATTTAACTATTCTTTTAATTCCTGATCCATTGACTATTACTAATATAGCAATTTTACAAGATTTCAATCGGTTTTTATTGAAAAATGGACATAATAATATGAATGCATATGATAAATATAAGGAAAATTGGGATAAATTAGTGGATTCAATTTTAGGAGACTCCACCCCCACCCCTTCAAAACAACTTAGTTTGATTGTTGATGAATTGGAAGATACTATTAAATTAGAAATTGTATCAGACAACGAGGACAACAATTTTATTAAATCAATTACTAATTTAATTAGATTTATAAATGAATTACAATATCCTATAATCAAAAATTATTTAAATTCTAAAATTTCTAAAAATTTAATTGATAAAATTTCCATCAATATAAATCAAATTATTAATGATAAACAACAATTGAATGATTTAGATGAATTAACGAAATTATGTCATGAAACTAATTGGAATATATTATCAAGAATGGAAGGAATAGGAAATGGTGGTGGTGATTCTTTACAAGAAAAATTGAATAAATTACATCTTGATTGGATTGTTGATAATTATGTTGATAAAATTAAAAAAATTTATAAATCTGATGCCATAAAACAAACTGAATTGATTGATTTTTATAGTGGTAAACTAGAAAAACAAGAAGAGAAACCAACAAAAGACGACAACGATGAAGACGATGGGTGGAATGATAATTGGGATGATGGTTGGGAAGAAGAAGAAGAGGCAGAAGCCAATCCAAGTGGGAAAGTACCTGATAGGGATACTTCAAGTGAAAAAATAGTTATCACTAAAATTCCTTTTGAGTTATTGAAACTTATCAATGAATTTAGTAAATATTCACTGGATTTGAATTATCTAATAACTTCAATTCAGGCATTATCAACAATAGAATATCCTTCATTAGCAAATTCATTTTTATTACTCAACGATTTAAATTATTTGTCTTCCAAGTTAACTTCCCTCCATGGCGATGATAATGATGATGATGCTCAAAAACTAATCCAATTTGTCAATTGTAATTGGAATCAAGTACTCATTAAATTTTATCTGGAATTGAAAATTGTATTATCGTCATTAAATTTAGAAAATGATGAATCGTTAAGTAATTCTGATGAATTAGATGATTATAATTTAAATCAATTAAGTTTAATTTATAAATGGTTTAATATTTTATTTGAAGAAAAACAATTAAAATCAACTAATCGACCAAAATTTATTTTATTAGTGATTGATTTAGTTGAATTTATAAATAATTGGTTAATTCAAATGATTTTTAATCTTGATGATATAAGTGAATTTCAATGTACTAAAATAACTCATATTATTGATAATATTAATAATGTCACCATACCATATATTCAAGAATTGGGTATTAACAAAAGTTCATCATCAATTGAATCATATGATAAATTAAATAATGTTAAATTTTTAATTAATAATCATTTAAAAGATATTATGGAAAGATTTTATCAAGGAGAATTATTTAATTTAGAAACTCAAGAATTAGTAAATATGATAAAATCTATTTTCATTCAAAGTGAATTAAGAGATAATTATATACAAGAAATAATTGAATTTCGAAACATGAGCTAAAAAGAAAAGCCATTTTACTTAGAAACATATAATGTACGAATATATTTGATTAAATATTACATATTATACTTTTTAACTATAATCTAAGAATAATATCGTCATAAATAAAAAAATTAATTGATATAAATGCATAATTTAGGATTCTCTATCCTTTCTTTTCTATTCTCCTTCCCTCTGTTTAGGAAATTTCTTTACCACCATTTATTTTCTTCCCAGTTTTAGCTATAGTATTATAAATAGTTTCATAAGGTTGAGTAGTTATAACGTCAACGGTTTGTTTATCTAATGAAACATCAAATGATGATACTCCATCTAATCTTTTCAATACTCTTTCAATGGCTCCTGAACACCCTGAGCATGACATTGTTACGTCAAAATGATATTTTTTAGAAACTTCAGACATTATTAGGATATTTATTCTTATACGTTGTTAGAATAGCGTGGTGGTTTTGTTTGAAAAAAACGAATAATCAATCTTATTATTTAATGGAGAAAAGAAAAAAGAAGATGAAAAGATGTAGTAGTAGGAGTTGAATGGTGGTGATTGTGGCTCTTATTTATATTTTACTAAAGAGATTTTTTTGCTTCGGTTTGATTACAAATTCCGAAATCTCGCAAAATTAACTCCTTCTGTTTTTCCGCAAAATCCACTCTCTCTGTTTCTTTCTCTTATAGTAAGATTATATTGAATAACTTATGTGAATTCAATTCATCATACAATGATTTATTTAATAATAAATGATGAAACGGCTAAATCTACTCAATCTATTCAATCTCTTTTTAATTAGTAAACTCTGTTTAGATTTGTTTGCAACATAGTAGTAGTTGGGAGTAATAGCTAAGCTAAGTCGTGTAAATGCGTGCAAAATCAAAAATTTGTTTCACTTCAACTTTTTCTTACTTCACAATAAACTATTCACTTTATTCAAGAAATACAGTTCGAGCCACTACAAAGGAACACAACCCAATTTATTAGAGTCATTATTGTAGTCTCCATAAGCAATTATACCAATTTTTACAGATGAGTTTAACACTTGATGAATTAACTCAATTGAAAAAACAAGTAAAAGAAAGAGATGAAGAAATTGATTTATTAAATGCATTTATAAACAAGAATCCAAGATTACTGTCCCCCTGTGTTATAGTTCACGGTTATAAATCTATTGGTAAAACATTTACCGTCACAAAATTCTTAAAGGCATTAGGAACAAATTTTTCTACTATTAATTGTGATGAATGTGTTTCTAAAAAAATCTTATTACGTCGATGTTTTGATAGAATTAGAATTGATAGTGGTTGTCCAATAGGATCATTAAATACTAAAAATGATTTAGCAAAATATGGGAATAATGGTGATAGTTTTTCAACATTTGTATCAGCATTAGAATTGTTTGTTGAAGAATTTGATTATAAATTGGAACATCATGTTTTACTACTAGATAGATTCGATCAATGTTTTGAATATGTCAATGATTTATTAGCCGGGTTTACTCGATTAAGAGAATCATCTACTATATTACAAAATTTTACCGTAGTTGTTATTATATCTGGTGAAGACCCAAAAGAAATTGTCACATTATCAAACCCACATGTTTATTTTAAAGTTTACAATGAGAGCCAAATTATCAGTATCTTGCAAGAGAGCAGATTGTGCAAATTTAATATCAATGATGTTTCTGATGATTCAACGGAAAGTATAGAATTTTATAATCAATACGTTAAGGCAATAGTGGATATGCTTTATCCCTACACTGGATCAGATATGTCATTATTGATTGATTTCACCAAAAGATTATGGGATCCATTTATTGAACCAATACGACAAGGTCGATTACAAATCACTGAATTTGTGAAATGTCTTAAAGAAGGTATACATTTATTTACTAATGAAGATGTGGTTAGTACTTCAGGAGTCATTGAATTTAAAACTTTACAATGGGAAAAACAAGTGACTCATGGAGGACATGTTCATGATTTACCTTTACATTCCAAATTTTTTTTACTTGCATCTTATTTGGCATCATATGGGAGTTATCGAAATGATCTTCATAAATATTCCAAAGTAAAAGTAGTAAAATATAAAAAGAGACAAAGCACTAAAGCAACTTCAGTTACTAAAGGACATATGAGTAAAGAAAGTATTGATACACGTTTATTATCAGCTAATTATGTTGATCTTGAAAGGATTTTGGCTATCTTATCAGTCATATATAGAAATTATGCCCCGTCTTTAAATCATTCTGATAAAGATGAATTACTTTACATGGATGATCGAATCATTGAAGATGAAGAGAAAAAGGAATCAGAAAGATCTAAATTCACTTTGACAAGAAATATCGATTTGAGTAATCAAATTGCAACTTTATTTTCCTTAGGGTTATTAAGTAAGACCAATTCATCTGATATTTTAACTGCCAAAGTAAGATGGAAATGTAATATTGATTGGAAAACAGCTGAAGGAATAGCAAAATCAGTAGATTTCCCTATTTCAGATTTCATGATGGATGATTAATAATAATAACAATAGTCGTTTATGTAAATTCATTAATATATTCAATATTTTGGAATTTTGTTTCACCAATTTTTCGTACCTCTACTTTATTTTCAAAATAAGTTTCTTTCCAATGATTCATTTCATAACTTGAATAAGGTCCATTTATAACTTTATCTTCATTTTCATCTCCAATCCATCTGAATTCCCATATTTTTTCACCATAATCAATATTATTAATTTGAGAATTTTCATCATCTTCGTCATCACTTTCTTCTCTTGATCGTTTAAGACCTCGTTCAACATTAAAACTTTGTCCAGTTATTGTTTGAAATTTCCTCGTCAATTCTTCTCTAGTTAGTTCATATATATCATCAATTTGTTTATCATTAATTAAAATCGAACAAACATTAGTGATTTTATTAATTAATTCTTCATGGTTTGCTATACCATTTTTATTGTTATCATCATCATCACCTTTCTTTTTCTTTTTTCTCAAGTTTTTAGGATTCAATCTTGCTAATGCTTCCATTGGTGATTCAACAGGTTCTAATAACAATATCAAATCAGATAATAAAACTTCTAATGGTTCAACATTATGATCTTTCTCCATTGATTTTGATTTTGATTTTTCTCTTTGTTGTCTTTCCCGTAGAAGTTGAGCTTGTTTAGCTTTATTTATTTCTGATTTATTATTATAATCTTCAAGCCATAAATCATCATCATCAGCATCCGAGGAATCTTTTTGTTCATTGGGTATATAATTTCCTTCATTATCAAATTTCCCCATGTTGGTTTCTTCTTTCAAATTAAATGCTTCAAATTTCGGTTCCTTTTTTTTATTTTGGAATGAATCAAAATTTAAATCTTCAATGTTGTTATAATAATTGTTAACTGATTCATCTGTTTCCTTTATCTCCTCCTCTTCTTCTTCTTCTTCCTCATCATCAAGGTTGTTCTTCTGCGGATCTGATTCTTCATTATCACTGGCAAACATATCATCATCATCTTCTTCTTGTTTATTGTCATTGGTAAACATATCGTCTTCTTTATCACTATCAAACATGTCATTTTCTTTATTATCTCCCAATATATCCTCCTCCAGTTGTTGTTGTAACTTGCTAATGTTATTTTCATTATCAGAATTTCCTTCTTGGTCATCACTTGAATCTGATTCGTAAGTTAATTGTAGTTCATTTTTATTGGCTCCCCTTTTCCTTCTTCTACTGCTATTATTCACAGTGGATTCACCAACATTACTAAACAAATCAGTTTGGTTATTCATCGTGTCTTGGGTGCATAGTAAGTAAAGATGAATCAGTGTATTGGGAATAACATCATCTTTGTTTGCTCGGAACGAAAAAAATGAACCAAACTCGAAAAAAAAATATTAGTAATACATTCCTTACTTTGAACAACTTCCCTCTCCTCCTCGTCTCCCCCCTCACCAACAGCCATGTCAGATATAGATATAGATAATGTATTAAATTTAGAAGAAGAACAATATGAATTAGGATTTAAAGAAGGTCAAATACAAGGAACAAAAGATCAATATTTAGAAGGAAAAGAATATGGTTATCAAACTGGATTTCAACGATTTTTAATCATTGGTTATATTCAAGAATTAATGAAATTTTGGTTATCCCATATAGATCAATATAATAACTCTTCTTCACTTCGGAATCATTTGAATAATTTGGAAAATATTTTGGCACAAATTTCTATAACTAATGGAGATAAAGAAGTTGAAGATTATGAAAAAAATATTAAAAAGGCAAGAAATAAATTAAGAGTGATAGCTAGTATAACTAAAGAAACTTGGAAAATTGATTCATTAGATAATTTGGTGAAAGAAGTAGGTGGAACTTTACAAGTTAGTGAAAACCCCGATGATATGTGGTGAGCAATAATTAGATGATATGAAGAAATAGGAAAACATATCATATGGGGCCAATTCAAGATGAGTTTTCAATGATAAACAACTAATACTACTGTTGCAATTTATGTCAACAATTTCAAGCACTAACAAATAGTATGAAAATTTTCAGATCATCATTTTTGTGCCCTTAGAACAGTCTTAATAATAGCACTCTATTATATCCATCCACAGTCATGATGACATTCTATATAGGCATAATACCTACCAGTTTGACCGTTTGAATTTTGTGTTTCCATTTTAAATGAAGTTGATAGAAGCCACTCTGTTTTTGATCCCAAGTTCATAATGGTTCTTTTTAGCAAAATTATCCACTTGATGAATAAGATATAATTCTGAACATTGATATTTAAATTATACCATTACTATTAAATTGTATTAAACTTCCAAGTAACAAGTTATCACACTGCAAAAAGCTGTATGTATTGACCATGTTTATATTTACTACTAATTAAATGTCCAAAAACAACCAAAAAATGAAAGAACAATTATTTGAAGTATGAAGGTACCACAAGGCATAGATACTTCTTGAAATTTTGAAAATTGACATTAAGAAACTTTTTTGAGTGTTAGTAATTCTAAGTAGAGTGTATACTGAAGAGCATAACAATATGAAGATCAATTAGAATTGATAAATCAGTAGATTCTAAAAGGAGAGAATTTGTTATTCAATATTTCAAGAGTTTCCATTACAGGGTATACAAATATTGGAGATTTTGGTTTATGACTATGCATGTTCCTACAGCTGACACGTAATCCTTCAATAAAAAAGGGGGGGGGGAATATGAAAAAGAGAAACAATGTTAGTGGCGATTACTGGTTCAATTTTGCAAAGAATGTACTAACACTGAAACGAGATACACCCAATGTCGAAGATGTTTGGTGGTTCCCCCTATCAAAAAAAGGATAAACATTATTAAGTTTTAATTTTCTTATATTGTCCAATTCTTGTTCTTTTCGTCAACCAATTTAATGTTTTGTCATGTGACAATCTCTTTTTCTTATTTGTAGTAGGATAAAGTTTTTATGCATAGTCCAATAAATTACCCGCTCAAATGTTAGCCTCAAGAAAAATAAAAATCGACTGCTAAAAAGAAAGAGAATACAAATTATGACTGGGAATATAAAAGCAGCAATTTCAACACCAGAATTAGGAGTCTAGAAAAAGAGCCGCCAGTATGTCTGTACAGATTTTGATTTACATTATAATATTGCTGGGGAATCACTGTAGCTAGAGTCCTGAAGCTAAAAGAAATACTTGTTGAATAATTTGCACCACAAAATTCAATTCTAGTAATTCTTGAAAAAAATAATGTTCACAAAAGGATGTTAGCTTTAGTCTTTTGTGTGTTTAGACAGAGTCTGTAGAATTATTTGTAATATGAAAAACAAAGTCAAAGTTCTGAAACTCACTGACTATTAGTTTTGTGTAGGGATATTCAACTCTAGAATAGAGAATTGTTAATAGGAAATCTACAAAAATCATTCAACTTTAACCAGACTTTATACATAACGTAAAACTATAAAGCCCCCCTGGTAATATCTAAGTATAGCAGATGGTTCTTTAGCTGAATTATGCAAGTGGTGGATGTGTTCGATTTTTCATGTAGTCGTGTGTGAGATGATTAAATAATCTTATAAAATACTAGATAGCCCCTTTATACCGAAAAGTAAGATTGATAAATTATTTATAAGAAATAAACAACAAACAAGAAGTTTAAGCAAAGTCAACAATAAGCTTTATGTAGTCCATTCTTTAACATACTATATTGAATGTATCTGTCTACCACATCACACTAGACTGTAGAAACAGGTGAATCATATATCTACTATTTTGAATAATGTTTTTATCAACACTTTTATTTCGAGAAGCTGTTACTTGCTCAATAGCATTTTAAAAGAAGTCCCTTTATTCTTAGCTGAATGAGTTTTGATTCTCCGGCTTACATTGCTTGCTCGAGTAGAAACAACTTATGCACTATTAAGTTATATTGTTCGAAACATTTTGGTGCGTCTTTGTCTCTACACCTCGCTGGATATATAAATTTCCACATAATAATATAATCCGTTAAAATAAAAGAAACTCAACCCCAATAACATAATGTATTATCAGCAGTTTTCAATAACTTAAATTTACTTGTTGATTAATTGTTTGTTGTGCAAGGAAAACCAAACACAAGCCAAAAACTTAAAAATTGAGTTTGTGGCACCACCCATGTTAGCCCCCTAAAAAAGTAATCCTGGTTTTTTTTTTGTCACTTTTTCAATATTATTATTTGTTTTTTGCAATATGCAAAATCATGTAAGGCTGGTAAATTGCAGGTGTATTTGAATGTGATATTATATTATATTTCACTTTATAGATGTGATAGTCAAACATTTAGAATTTATTGAAGCTTTTCTCTACTAATCTTGCCTGGCTCAACGAAAACTAGATCTACAAGCCAGTAACAATACACAAACTAAGGTGCCAAACAACCATAAACTAAAAACAATCAATTAGAACTTAGGGTACTATTATTATAAGCATTTTGAACCATTATATAAGTTTATTCATATAAAAGTCAGTTTCTGCAGGCCAATTTTTTTTTCATGTACTTGAATAAGCTTCTGTAAGAGTTTTTTGTTATTCTATATACCCAAATCAAACAAAGTCCCCCAAAAAACAAGTAGCCGGAAACTAATACACTTTTGATATTTATTCATACTGAGTTTGAAAAACAACCTTTGGTCTTTGTTGTACTTGATAGTTTTGTCACACTTTCGTGTTCAAAGTTTTCTTGGTGTGAATAACAATACCCCAAATCTTTTGGCTTTATTCATTGGTTTTCAGGAGTCACCACAGTCTTAAAAGCCAAATTGATTTTAAAACAGGAAGTATCCCCATCCCCATCACAAGCTTTATAAATATTATGAATTTCATTTCGGTCAATCCTTTAATGTGTATTTTAAATTATTATTATCATTATTAATACCCCCTTAAAATAGTCATGGCAAAACGTAAAAAATCAAGATCAAAACTTCAACAAAATGTTGACAGTAACGAGTCAACCAAATCACCTAGCACACAAAATCCACACCAGCCAACATATGTTGAACAGGAATCAACTCAGTGGTCTACTACTCACCAAGAAGTGGAACCTAACACTTTCATACAAGCACCATATGCGGCTGAAGTTACTCAACCACCAAACGTTAATCAGCCAACTTATCCAGGAATCCAACCAGAATTACTTAACCCCGTTATAGAAAATTCACCAATTTCCACCTTATCGTTTTCTTTGGGGAATGCCAGTTTTTTTCAAAACAGACCTGCTAACGAGCAAGTATTGTTGAATAAATTCAGAACTGAAGTTTTGGAAAATGAAGCAGCTTCCAGGACATTGAAATCATTGCAACCGGAAACTCAAGAGAAATATCTTTATCAAATAAGAAGGTATATCTCCCACTGTGCAAATAAGGGGTTGGATAATTTTTATGTAACTTATTCTTTGGTAAAAGAATTAATTGAGGTGGAAATCGAAAAACGAGGACAGATTACCGAGAACACAATAAAAAGTTTGAGATCCTCCATAAACAAGCTCTATCATATGAATAGAATTGTCTATTCTGTACAACAACCATATTTAGTTTTAGGAGATAACATAGTACAAGAAATCATGAGTACCCACAAGGATAAAGTGCAATCAATTAAGCAAAGTAGTTCGGGAAAGGGAAGCAGCTCTTCATCTTCAACACCCTTAACTTCTCGCTCAAATACACTGAAAGAGCTGAGTGAAACCAACACGGAAGCTACAATTTTTTCGTCATTGACAAAGACCTCATTTGAAAAGGATAACGATAACGAGAATGATCTTGAAGATCTTGATGGTGATATTGTTGCGGCTTCCAGTGGTGTTGATGCGTTCAAATTAAGTGAGAGCTCGAAAACTAAATTAACTGAGGCAGAAGAGTACTTGTTAAAGAAATTCAATCAAGAAGTTCTTGAATCGGAAAATGTATCTACGATTCTTAGTAGTTTAACCCCCAATACATTCAAATCATATGCTACCGATATGAAAAGATTCATCAGGTTTTGTGCTCGTCATGGGAAAACCGATAGTGTTATTGATGAAGATATTTTAAACAAATTTTTAGCTTTATCAGTCGATAAAAGTAAGAAGAGCAATTCAAAGAAATTAAGAACTAGCTTATTAAAATTACATCAACTTAATTGTGAAGCGTACAATCTTGATTATTCTGAAGGTGATATCGTGTTTTTAATCAACAAATATTTGGACAGTTCGGGTAATCAAGATGAGTATTTGCCACCAACTGATACGGGTAATCAAATGGACTTGATAGCCAAATTGGAAGAAATGTATATATCCACCAACGAGTTTGATGGATTTACCGAAGCTAATAAAATTTTGCACAAAAATGAGTTTAAGCGCTATGCGTTATTTTGTTCCGGACAAGGTTTGCAACATTTTCATGTTACTGGTGAAACGGTGACACAATTTTTCATCACCGAGATTGTCAGTCAAGATTCAAATATCCCGGTGAAAAAATTACGGAAAATTTTGAAACGATTATTAATTTTACATAAATTAAATGCTGAAATTTTTGTTGATTATCCATTAGTGGTAGAAGGATTAGAAACTGTTGAGGAATTTTTAACTAGTCATAAAACGAGACCAGGTTTTAACCCCAGTGGATCCAGCAGCACTGAGGCTGCCAGTAGCAGTAGTGGTGGAACTGGTGCAAATACATATTCTGGTGCTACATCGTCAATCTCGTCTTTAACAGCAAATGTTCCACCTTTATTTTTTAACGATCAAGGTGGCACAGGAAATTTGTTGTCATCGGAACAAGCAAGTGGCAGTAGTGGTGGTGATAATTTCAAAGACAACCCTGCCCACGTTAGACTGCCACTTTCAAACGAAGCCTTAGAAAATGAAATGTTGCAACTCGAACCCATCCCACCTTTTGAAAAGGTAGACAAGAGTTCAAAAGCTATTGGAGGACCCATTGAGGAGAGTGGCGACGATGATGACGATGACGACGATGATGATGATGTAGTCGATGTTCATGCAAGCGAATTTCCTCCAGCAGTTAATTTAAACCCTGAAGATGACTCTGGAAATAAAGATGAAGAAGAAAGTGAAGAGTCTCATTATCATTCTAAGCGTCAAAAAATAGAGATCTTACCAGATACAAACGATCTTATTCCTGCATTTGTCATGAATAGCAATATAACTACCGTCACCCAATTGGCTGAAGAATGGACTTTGATTGTCAAACGGACCAAAAAATGGGGTCTTGGTTGGATCAAAAATCAATTGGATTTTCAAATATATACCAGCAGGAAAGTGATTATTGATTTTATTGAACAACTTTTACCAGAATTGAGTGAAGACAATAGCAATAAACCAATCATTGAAGTCGATGAGGACTATATTTATGATATTGTCAAAGTGTTTGACCAGTACATGCTTAGAAAAGAAATGAGGTTAAATGATTTAGTTAGAAAGATTGAGGCAAACCCAATCTATTCCAAAAAGGAATTCTTAAGAATATTGACTAGGAGAAAAACCACCAGATCATAACCTAGTTTGATTTCCCATTTTCATTTCTGTGTGTGCGTTTATATATTTTTATGTTTTTTATTAATTTGTTTTACAGTGTTGTATAAATAGTAATTTTAATTAATATATCGTTATAAATTTATTTATTTATTTATGTACACTATATCTCCTTTTTTTTCGACTCAAATAATTTCTTCAACTAAACCATTCAACAATTGCAAATTATAGAATTTTGCCACATTGACAAATGTTTGAAATTGTTTTTCAATGGCATGATAATCAACAGTTTCAATCCAATTACCCGAACATTTACAATGTAAATCCATGTTGTTCTGTCTTATTTGATTACATTTGTTACACTTCAAATCTTGACCATAAAACTTGACAAATAATTTGTTAAACTGATTAATAATCTCCTCTTCAAGAGCAATCTTATTATGAGCTTTGTGACAATTTAAACAATTCCAAATATTGATCTCTTCTTCACGACATAAATCAATGTCCCTGATATGGTTACAATAATCACATATCACGTGAGGAAGTTTCAAAGATGTACAAGGGTCCCTAAATGTAGCATCTTTACTAAAATCACGAACATCAAATATCAATAATAATTCTTTTTTCAAGATTCTAACTTCTTTAGATCTTTTCTCTGATAATGCAAACACATGACATAAGAATTTTACCAATTCTAAAGCAGGATTCTTCATATGCAAGTACGACCCTGCCAATGTTGGAAATTCATATTCTTGTTTAAACTCAGGATTAAGGATGGCTTCAAGTTGTCGACGATACAATTTTTCCATTCTTCGTAATATTGGTTTTTTGAAAGTTTCAATAACACCATGATCATCATCCTCTTCTTCGACCTCTTGAGCTTGTAATTTTTTCTGACCTTTCAATATGTGAACAATTTGAGTAACTCTAGGTGTATTTGCTTGAGCTCCCTTCCCGAGTAAATTATCATTTTTATACTTTGTCAATGCATCCAAGAATATCACAAGCCAATCTTCAAATTCGTTTTGGAAAATTATTGGTAAAAATTTTTGCAAGTGCCAATGATTCTCTGGAACCAAATTTTGCATTTCTTCATTCACAATCTCTGTACAACTTCTACCTCCATAATTAAATTCATCCATCCATATCAAAATATCCCAATACTTTACTATTCTTAAATCCAAAAAGTTGAACAAAGGTTTGGATCTCGCTGCTTTCAAAATATATTGACCATATGCATATGAATTTTCCACAGAAATCTTTGACGTCTGAATCAACATTTTGTTCCTGTTGGCAAAAATCACTTGTGCTCCCATTCGCTTGAACTCACTAATTAATTGCAAAAGTGCCTTTGAAGTTAAATTATGGACATGATAATGTAATGAAGGATCATATAACATCGAATCATTACGTTGAACCCAAGTGACCAAAGTGTTCATTATAGAATCAGCATTGATATTGTTACTCAAGGCATCATCCCACCAATCTTTCACCATTGATCTGAGTATTGATAATGCAGGGCTCGAAAAGGAATCTTCAGCAAAAGTGGAAGCACCATTGTTGTTATCAAAATGCATATTTTCATCTGCCAAATCTGTTCCCTCGGCTTCGTTGATAAGTGCACTAGTAAGTATGGTATTTATAGTTAATGTACCAATTTCAACTTCCAAACATGCAGTTTCATAAATCTCTGGATTGTTAATGGTAGGGAAAGCCAAACTATCAAAGTCTATCATTCTATCCATCTCAAACCCACCAAGATCTGGCAATGGATTAGGTGACCACCACAACACAATATTGTTCTCACTTAATCTTCTTGCATACTCAATATCTACCAAAAATCCAATGTTTTCAATTTGCAAGTTACAAAGCGGTACATTAGCATATTTGGCAAACGCAACCAAATTCTTTATCCAAGACCCTAAAACAAAATAATGATTAATCACACGTTTCGAAATCAAAGATTGCCATCCAACTGCTGGTAACGACAATTCACTAATATTCATCTTTATAGTTGGGAAATCATCCGTTGTATTCAAAACATTCAAAATTCTACTGGAATAAGGGGATTGTATTGCCAAAAATGCTTTGTTGCTTCTGCTTTCATGGATTTTTCCAATGACTTGGTTGAGTTTTTTGAACAATTTGGCACTTTCGTGGTAATATTTCACATCAAATGACATTTCTGCAGGGTAATTCACCACATTCAGAACCTTATCCAATTTCTCCCTCTTGGATTCAAAGATTTCACGATAAATCTTGTGAATATTATTTGGTAATTCCTGGGCATTAGCAGAAGGTTTCAAAACAAACATTTGGCAGTCATTTTCCCAAGTATTAAAAAGAGCAAAAAACTCATAACTGTTAGTGACAATATGCAACAAGTAAACAATGTCCATGTCAAACTTTCTCAAGTAAGCTTCGGAACTAGCTTTTATCAATTCTCTAGTATTGAACCCAGTCTTCAACCCCTTCCCTAAAGCACCCACTCTTGTATCATCAAATTTAACAGTGTTACCCAAATCTATTATAGCTCGAGACACAGGATCAATATTACTTTCATAGAGTCCCATAATATTTGAGTCCTGTAACAAACTATCAACATCACTCATTTGTTCTTGGAAAACAGATTGTGCCATTGTAAGCTTGTATAAGTTTGTACCATCATGACCATTTGGTAAAATTGCATTTGATTCCTCAATTTCGCAACCAGGAATACTTTTCCGTTGTGACAACTTAGTCTTAAAAGAAGCATAAACTTTTTTGGGAACATGAAAATTAAATGTGTGAATTTTATCACCAGCTCTTACATATACTTTCAAATCACCTGGCTTAGTTGGGTCGAGCTTATATTCTAAAATTTCCCAATTTGTTCCAGCTATATTCTCAGCTCTTTTCCGGAACATTCCTCCCACAGTAGATCTTTGTGAACTCTCTGAATTTGCTCCAAATAATCTTCTTCTTCTTTCTCGGCCAGCTTGCTGGACCTTCCATTTTGCCTTTTGGTACTGTAAAAATCCTTGATAATCCTCTGTCATAGAAGGACATGGCCCATTTAAAATTGCTTGATTCTTTTCATCTTCTTCGGCATCCTCAACCATATTTGCCTTGCCAGACTTTCTCTTTCTTGAAGTAACTTTAACTACTTTACCCTTTGGCACAGAAGCATCAACTTCACCAAAATCTTCTATGTCTTTGAGTTTGATGTCTTCCTTCGTGGTTTTCTTGAAAAAATTCGAAATTGATTTCTGTTGCATAACATCTTCACTATTTTTCACTTTTCTCTGTAACCAATCCGGATGTGGCACTCTAGGAACAGGGTTCTTAACATCTTGAAGAGCTGCTGGAATTGTGATAATCTTTTGTACAACTGACGCTAATCTTTCATAATAATAATTCCAATCAATAACGTCTCTTGGACTGAACTTGTTTAAAGATGGGTCTTTTAACCACTTTTTCAAAAATATTTCTTTTTTATCAGAAGAAAAAATGGATACAGGGATTGCTCTTTCAGTGACAGGTGATCCTATTGGCTTGGCACTAATAATATACTTTGTAGCCAAACCAGCATCTTTAACCATCTCTTCACCTAAAAACTCACCCAATCTTTTGGCAGTGGTAATAGAAGTGGACTTTTGATCTCCGTATTCCGCCAAACTCTTGGACATACTTCTGTTTTCACAAATCAACTCAATCAAATCTTCATCTTCAAGCATACCCCCTTTTGTATCCAATACATCCAACCAATTGTTTGCCACTGTAGCAACAGCTTGATAACAGGTATCCAACGTATCACCTTCTAAAAATAACTTGAATATATCAGATTGGAAATTTTTAATCAATTGCAATTCCCCTCTTCTTTTCAACTCAAATCCTTTTAATTCTGCCAACGATCCATCTTCATTGAAAACTGCATACCTTTTCTTCAACCCTTTACCTTCTTCTTTTGATGTTGGTAAAATCATCGCCTTATAAGGACCATCAACTTCGAAGAAAATAGAATTATCAGAACGAGTTTTATATTTGAAAGTCTCAGGGTCAACTAAATCTTGATATTGGTGATTGGTAAATCTTTCATGAACCAAATAATTCAACATAGAACACGGGTACTCCAAAAAAATTTTCTTGCCATCTTTACATTTGAGATTAAAATTCTCAGGGAACGATTTAGGAAGGATACACCAAATACCATCGGTGTCTAATTCTAATGGTCTACCAATTCTTTCAACCAAAGCTCTAGCCATTTGAATGATTGTTGCACCAGTAAGACAAGTGACACCTGCCATTTCCATGGAGTACCAACGTGAGCCTTTTCTCATAACGTACCCATAAAATGAATTCAAAATGACTTTATGTGCCAATTGCAAGGAATCATAAAGCACAACCATTTTTTTAGCTTCATCTCTGGCAATTGTGTCATTTGATGCAATTTTACCAACTTTCCCCTTCCACACTTTGGCTAACCCTTTGAACTCGTATCTTCTGTCACGGAAACTTCTGACAGTATCGACATAAAATGGGTTTTCTCGTTGACAAATAATTGCTTCCCTGGTAACGACTTTACTTGATTTGACTCTATGATAAACTTTCCGAGAATAATCTGATATTCTTTTTTTGATCTTTGCTGCTTGTTCAGCATAAGATAATTCATCAAAAGTTCTAGGAGGTAACCAAGGTCTAGCTCCCGGGAAAGTTTCGTTCTGTAATGTTCGTTTAATCATATTGTATTCGTTCATTTCGGCAGGATAGTATTCACCTCTCCATGCCCAAGGTAGTCTTCTATCACAGTTTTTCCCAGGACGGTTGAAATCACAGGCAGCACAATCTTCTTCCGATTTCATTGAATCCGGTTGCAAACGGTTGGATGTCATAATATTAGGATACATTGACGCCACATCAACGTGGTAAATCAATGGTTTCTCCTGTCTAGACGGGTTATTTTTCAACTCCAACAAACTTGACTCAATCTGGGTATAAATTTCATCAAAATTCTCAACATCTTCCATTTTCTTGCCATTCTCAACTTCAATACAGAATTTTATGGAGTTATGTAAATTCCCTAACAATTCATCGATAGCAGTTGGATCAATCTTGAAATGTGTAGGTATATCACTTCTAAAGACACCAGCCTCCAAGGACTCAACATGCCCTCCCACATAAGTTTCCGACTCTAACAAATGTCCTTCATAAAACCTTTCAATTGGATCAGAATGTTTGTTAGGCAATAAAATGTTTCCCTCGTATGCTTGCACTGAAAGCAACATTTCACATAAAGTACCAGTACCTTTTCTTAAAACCTCATCTGGATTCAATGGAATGATAGTACACAAGGAAAAAATGAACGGGTGAACATATTTATAGTACAAGTAGTATGTTGCAACAGCATCAGAAACAGAATATTCTGAAAGCAATTGAGGTTTATCGTAAGCATATGGGGTCATCAATTCGGGATCTAATTCTGTTGGATTATACCCTAATTTGGCGGTAGTGACTGCTTTCAAACCTTGAGACCCCTGTGGTAAATAAGAGTCTCTTTTAACCCATCTGAAACAATCCATATGAACACAATATTTTGATTTATATTCGCCTTCGTTATCTTTAGCAAACCCTATTTCTTCAAACATGTCCATATCATGAAATCTTGTTCTATTCTCCACAAATGGCCAATCGAAAAAATCACCATTGAATGTTGCAATAACAGTTGGTTTCACATCACGGATGTGTTCGAAAAATCTCTTCAACACATGCTTTTCATCGGGTTCATTAAAAATCGTAAACAAACCTGGGTACTCGGGTTTTGGTGTGTACTCGAAATCATCAATGTCTTCTGAAATTATCTCTCTGTTGGTGATCAAAAAACCTTCACCATCTATCATATACGATATCATCATAATTTGATCAATTTTGGCATCTGGGAATTTCAAAGGTGCCTTGGTTGTTTCAATATCGAATGCCAATACAACAGGATCAGCAAATGCAATTTTTTCCTTATCTTCAACAAAATCAACTTTGGAATGTTTTGCATAAACATCGTACCATTTCCCAACTCTAACATTCCTGTCTATGGAGACTCTCACATGGTATGGAACGTCATATTCCCTTATATCATCTATATATACTGAAGGGTCCATTATCGTTTCGATTTCTTTAAAAGTATACATATTCCGTGATTCTTTTTTCAATTGATTATCTTTGATAATAGGTGATAGTAACCTTCTTGCTGCTAATAAATCTTGAATGTTATGGAAACTTAGTTTAATCAAAGTTTTCTGCAAACCCAACAAATGATTAGGCAATTTTAAATCTTCTTTTATGACTCGACTATAACTTTTAACATTTGCAGTTTCTAAATATTTTCTCATCCATTCCTCAACTTCCAGTTCATGATCTCCTGGTAACACATCGACAAAAAAATATGGATCAAATTGTAGTGTAGCTTTAAAACTTCCTCCTTCTTCATCCAAGAAATAATAATCCACTCCGGAATATCCTGCTAAATAATCATCAGTGGGGATAGTTGTGGCGTGCATGTTGATTAACCAACCTTTTCGGGGTTTATTCCCGTCATTCTCTCCATGTTCTAAACGATCAAATCCCATAATCGAGTCAATATGGTCTATTCGTTCAACCAATTCTTTTTTTTGTATTGAATCATTAAGCATAGGATTATTGGCCACATAAGGATCTTCTGGCTGTTGCTGTTGCCTGTTTCTATTATTTTGCTGGCGGTAATCATTGGTATTTCTGTAATTGGTCGTCATCTGATTCTTGACAAAACGGGCGGAATTCGACCCTTTGAAAGCATTTGGTCGCAGTGACATCTTGTTGGTTCGGGTTTATGCAATGAGATATCTATTGAATTTTAATGCAATCCAAGGTGATTTGGACAAATTAACTTGAATGTTGAAAGAAAGAAAAAGAATAGAATATAAGAGTATTTGTATTTGCAACGAAGCATCTAAAAAATAGAAAAAGACGCAAACAATTTTTTTTAGCTGGAATTCTGATTACACGCGTATTCCTGTATATAAGTTTCACAACCAGATTCTCTTTTTATTTGTATTGTTCTGATGATGATTTGTTAGAGACAGCACCAGTTATTGATGTTGTCTGTTGCCAGACTGTGTCCATTAATGACATTTGAAATTCAAAATCAATAATCTAAACAAACTTTTTTGTACTTGGTCAACTTTTTAAAAGTGATGCAACTGTATCATTATATAACATTTATCTGAAAGCCAAAACGTAATAAAGTAAAGGGATATGCTTTGGTAACAAGTTCAAACATAGGCTTGAGGTCTAATTTTAAAATATATGTCAAAAAGCCATTATTTAAAAGGAACTACTTACCAATAGAACAGATCAATAATCAACAAATAGATGTTTTGAAACATATTGATACATTAATTTTAGATCTGCTGAGATGTATTGAATTCAGTATTACTCATAATACATTGAAATCAGAGTCAAAAAAATGAGGGAGGATTTAGTTGAGTTCCCTTTACCGGAATCTTAATAAAATGTGAAGTATTTTTTTTCTTCTATTGGGCGGTAAAGAAAAAAATAAAATCGAAGTTAAAAAAATTGAAGCAAAAATTTTTCCTTTGCCTATCAACGGTGCCAGCCGGATTTTACGTAATCTTCCATCTTTCCTCCTATTATATTTAAACGATATAAATTTTCAACACATTTCCAATTCCACAAAATTTCAATCATTTTATCTACTTCTTGATTTTTCCGTTTTCTTCTTTTTTTTTTTTCACTAATTAAATCAGTTCCAACAGACATCATGGTAGCTGAACTTATTGATGGTAAAGCCATTGCTTTGGATCTTCGTACAAAGATTCATGATGATATTGCTCAATTTCAATTAAAACATCCAGAATTCAAACCTCATTTATCCATAATTCAAGTTGGTGACAGACCAGATTCCAACACCTATGTGAAAATGAAGTTGAAGGCAGCTGAAGAGGCTAGTATTGGTTGTGAACTTATTAAATTACCAGAAGATATCTCTCAATTTGAATTGTTGAGTAAAATTGAAAAATTAAATAACTCATTAGATGTTGATGGGATTTTAGTACAATTGCCTTTGCCTGAACACATTGATGAAACTAAAATCACTGATGCCGTTTTAGCTAACAAAGATGTTGATGGATTTGGTCCATTCAATGTCGGGGAATTGGCCAAAAAAGGCGGTGAACCATTATTCTTGCCTTGTACACCTAAGGGGATCATGCATTTGTTTGAGAAATCTAAAATTGATCTTGAAGGTAAAGATGTTGTTGTTTTAGGAAGATCCGATATTGTTGGTAAACCAATTGCTCGTTTACTTACTAAAGCCAATGCCAATGTCACTGTTGTTCATTCAAAAACACCATTAGATAAACTTAAAAATTACTTGGGTGATGCCGATATTGTTGTTGCAGCTATTGGACAACCACAATTTGTTAAAGGCGAATGGTTGAAAGATGGTGTTGTAGTTATCGATGTTGGTACCAATTTCATTCCTGATGCCAGTAAAAAATCTGGTCAACGTATGGTTGGTGATGTTGATTTTGAATCAGTTAAAACCAAAGCCAGTTTCATCACTCCAGTTCCAGGTGGTGTTGGTCCAATGACCGTTGCTTGTCTTTTGGATAATGTTGTAATTGGTGCCAAAAAGCATTATAAGGCCAATAATGAAACCCCCAAATTCACCAACCCTTTAAAATTACATTTACAAAAACCAGTTCCTTCCGACTTTGAAATTTCCCGTGCTCAACAACCAAAAAGAATTACTCAAGTTGCTGAAGAAGCAGGTATCTTGGATGCTGAATTAGAACCATTTGGGTTTTACAAGGCCAAAGTTTCACTTGATATTTTGAAACGTTTGAACAACAAAGTTAATGGTAAATATGTTTTAGTTACTGGTATCACGCCAACTCCTTTAGGTGAAGGTAAATCTACTACTACTGTGGGATTGGCTCAGGCTTTGGGTGCTCATTTGAAAAAAAATGTCTTTGCTAATGTAAGACAACCATCTATGGGTCCAACATTCGGTATCAAAGGTGGTGCTGCCGGTGGTGGTTACTCACAAGTCATTCCTATGGATGAATTCAACATGCACGTTACTGGTGATATACATGCCATCACAATGGCCAACAACTTGTTAGCTGCAGCTATTGATACAAGAATGTTCCATGAAAGCACCCAAAAGGATGGTCCATTGTACAGAAGATTAGTACCAGAAAAGAAAGGTGTCAGAAAATTCACTCCTTCAATGTTGAGAAGATTAGAAAAATTGGGTATTAACAAAACTGATCCAAATGAATTGACTCCAGAGGAAATTACTCAATTTGCTAGATTAGACATTGATCCAGAATCCATTACTTGGAGAAGAGTTGTTGATTGTAATGATAGATTTTTAAGAGGAATCACTGTTGGTCAAGCACCAACAGAAAAAGGGTTCACCAGAGCCACTGGATTTGATATTACTGTTGCTTCTGAATGTATGGCTATCTTGGCATTGGCTAACTCTTTAGAAGACATGAGAGAAAGATTAGGTAAAATGGTTATTGGGTCCTCAAAAGCTGGTATTCCAATCACTTGTGAGGATATTGGATGTGCTGGTGCCTTGACAGCCTTGTTAAAGGATGCCATTAAACCAAATATCATGCAAACTTTGGAAGGTACTCCAGTTTTTGTCCATGCTGGTCCATTTGCCAATATTTCCATTGGTGCCTCATCTATTTTAGCTGATAAAATGGCATTGAAATTAGCCGGTACTTCTTCTGAATTGTCTGAAGAAGAAAGAAAAGAACAAGAAGGTTATGTTGTTACTGAAGCTGGTTTTGATTTTACTATGGGTGGTGAAAGATTTATTAATATCAAATGTAGATCATCAGGATTAGTTCCAGATGTCATTGTCATTGTTGCCACTGTTCGTGCATTGAAAGTTCATGGTGGTGGTCCAGAAGTTAAAGCTGGTGCACCATTGGCTCCAGAATACACTCAAGAAAACGTTGAATTGTTGAGAAAAGGTTGTTCCAACTTGGCCAAACATATTGCCAATGCCAAGAGCTATGGTTTGCCAGTAGTTGTTGCCATCAACAAAATGTCTTCTGATTCCGACAAAGAACATGAAGTTATTAGAGAAGAAGCTTTGAAAGCTGGTGCTGTTGATGCTATTGTATCTAACCATTGGGAAGAAGGTGGTAAAGGTGCTGTTGATTTAGCCCAAGGGGTTATCAATGCTGCTAATTCACCAGACAAGAATTTCAACTTTTTGTATGGGTTGGAACCATCAGTTGAAGAAAAAATTTCTACTATTGCCAAGGAAATGTATGGTGCTGGTGAAGTTGAATTTTTACCAGAAGCACAAAAGAAGATTGATCTTTACACTAAACAAGGATTTGGTAAATTGCCAATCTGTATCGCCAAGACGCAATATTCATTGTCACACGATGCCAATTTGAAAGGTGTTCCAACTGGATTCAAATTCCCAATCAGAGATGTTAGAGCTTCAATTGGTGCTGGTTACTTGTATGCTTTGGCTGCTGAAATTCAAACCATTCCAGGTTTACCAACTCATTGTGGATTTATGAATGTTGAAGTCAATGAAGATGGTGAAATTGATGGATTGTTTTAAAAGAAATGAACAAAGGAGTAGTCAAGAAATCTGATATTCTACTTTTGGAAGACAGATTTTAGATATTTTAAAACTTTTTCAACAATGTTTTAATGAATGTCACGAATAGATTTTTATATATTTTATTTTTCACTTTTTTATATGTAACTTTGGATTTTGTAATTAGAATTTTTTTTTATATAGGATAGTTTCAACACAAAACTTAATGATATTATACACCAGATATATACGTTTTAATATTAGTAAAGTAGATATCACAATAGTAGTATTAATTAGAAATCAGTTTAGGGCTATTAATATACCAACTGAAGTGATTAAATATGTTTGGGTTGAGATCAGTCATTTGTTTTTGTTTTTTTCCATTCATCCACGCACACACACAATACATAATTTATGCACACACACATTAAACAATAGAAAAATTTAATTCCACAGCAAAAAAAAAAAAAATGAGACAGAAAATTTTCTTTCAATTGTTTTAATAATTCTTTAAGTAGAGATAACGAAATTCCCAAACCTACCCCCCCTCCAATTGGTATATAACTTGCACTGTTCAAGTCAAAATTAATTATTGGATTATACAATACATTCACGTGTACATATATATAGACCCACCTATCCAATCAAATACTTTTAAAAAAAAATGTTTGCATTTAAAAAATCTACTACTTCAATTCTCAAAACAGTGGTCGCCCCAACATCATCTCGTTATTTATCCACCGTCACATTAAGATCAATCCCAAGAACATTCCATAATGCCACTAAAGTTTCATTATTCAATGGATTAAGAACTACACCAAGATTTTATAGTGTATTGACTGAATCTCCAGAGGCAAAAGTATATAAATATGCCGATGTTAAGGATGTGGCCGTACACCCTGAAAACCACCCTGATTCTGTTTTAGTGGATGTTAGAGAACCAACTGAATTTGGAGATGGTCATATACCAGGAGCTTTGAATATTCCATTTAAAAGTAGTCCCGGCGCATTGGATTTGTCAGAAGAAGATTTCCAAGAACATTTTGGATTTCCTAAACCAAGTACTGATAAAGAATTGATTTTCTATTGTCTTGGAGGTGTTAGATCTACTGCAGCTGAAGAATTGGCCAATACTTTTGGTTATAAGAAAAGAGGAAATTATCTTGGAAGTTGGGAAGATTGGGTAAAACATGAAAATAAAAAGAACTAAGAATTGATGATAAAATAAAATCTTTCTTTGAGCTTACCTTCATTCCTCCCGTTTACATTCACTATGGACTTTATCAAGTATTCTACATTCGATGCCTATGTATATATGTTTCTACACACACATATGCCACACTCTTGTCAAATAGTTTTATTAATGTTTTTTTATTTTTATTATATTTTGTTCCAAACATTTTAATATGTTTTTGTTGATAATTTTATAGAAAAGAAAAATATATACACATATATATCTTAAGAAAAACAACGACTCTATAAAATGTACTTAAGCAGATGTTGTTTAACGATTAGTTGGTTTGAATTCCAATTGTCTGAATTCTTTACCCAATCTCTTCTTCCTTTTCCTTTCCATTGCCTTTTCTCTTTGTTTAGGCTTCATAGAATCAAATTTGGCCTTTTGTAATATCTTACGTTTATCACTACGTTTAAGAAAATAAGGTTTATTCACTTTACCTTCTTTGAAACTTTCCATTTGTTGCTTTTTATAATTTGATAAGATATTATTTTCCAAATCACGATTTTTCAAAGTATCCATACGAGATTTTAATGATTGTAACTGTAGTTTGATTTCTTCTCTTTCATCATCATTCAATCTACTCTTTTTATCTTTTAATAAACTTTCCATATTCGCTATTTCTTGCTTTCGATATTCATCTAAAAAGGCATAATCTTTTCTTGCCTTGGCCAAATCAGCTTTCCCATACGCAGCATCAAACCTAATATCGGTATGCAAAGTTTGTTGTTTTCTAGACGGTAATCCAGGTATATCTCTTATCCTTGAAACTGGTCTTTTGGAAGAGGATTCTGATGGAGCATGTTTGTTTTTCTTCTTTTTAGTATCTTTAGAACTTGTTTCCTCTGGTGGACCATCTGAATCTGAGCCTGAATCGAAAAACTCTTCTTCTGAAGACTTATAGTTGTCCTCCTGTGTTTTATGTTTTTGATTGTGTTTGTTTAATTTGGTTTGAGCTCGATTGAGAGCACCAAATGATATTTTGGACATTTCTTCATCATCTGATTGTGAGCCAATATTTGAACGGCCTTTATTTAAAGTGTGGCTCAATTCATCTTGTGAAGATTCCTCTTCATCGTAATACGACGGTCTTATTGTTTTACCTCTTGACATGGATGGTCTTGATCAAATGATCTTAAAAGTAGAACTTGCAAAATAGAAATACAAAAGCAAAAGAAAAATATTTGGTGCGATGAGTACACACAGAATCTGCCCTATAAGTGGTTTAGTTTAGTGTGGATTAGTTGAGAAAATGTTATGGCAAAAAGATCACTCTGCTACAAGATGTACTCTTTCAAAGCACATGGCCCAATTGTAGAGAGTTTTATATAGGTATAATTTAAGTGTATTAATCCTCTTCTGACTTCTTGGTTTACCCGGAGATAAGTTAACTGCGGGAATGGTTTTAATGATTGTTGTTGTTTTTTTTGTTCTCACCATCTGCCCCCCCATTGAATCTCCGCCATTTGTTATTATTATACAAACTTTAATATTCCTTACAATCTTTAAATAGATCATGTCAGGCCATGTATCTCATAGTACACCATTATCAATATCAACTTCTAGGAGTAATACCCCTGGTGAAGAAATTGATAAATCCACAGGAAATATACTAATAAATATCGATCCCTATGCTATACTACTAAAAGATGGATCTACTAAAGCCACCATATACCCTATCTCATCTCCCAATGACATATCACCCAATTTACTAGCATTTCTATGGGATGAATATAATATGGAAATTGAAAAAGGTGAAACTCTAACTTTCTATGAACCATTATCATTCGAATCATTTATTTCTCATTGGTTTGATTCAACCAGTATAGTGGCCATAATGGTTGTTGGTGATGAAACCAACATGGATGACCTTGGTAATGATGAATTACATGAATGGCCTAGTGAATTACTTGGAATTTTCAATATTAAGCCAAATTTCCCTGGTTGTCAAAGAAGTGGACATATATGTACTGGAGAATTTTTAGTCAATGCTGGGATAAGGGGTCGAGGGATTGGCAAGACTTTAACGGACTGTTTTATGCAATGGGCTCTTAAATTGGGTTATACTTATGTTATATTTAATCTAGTACTAGAAACTAATGTTGCAGCAAGAAAATTATGGGAATCACTTAATTTTTCCAGATTAGGAAAAATTAGTAATGTGGCTATTATGGGTCATGATGATCAAGAACGTGAATTAGTTGATGGAATAATATATGGGAAAAGTATTGAAAATACTATAGGGGAATCAAGTAACAGGGACAGGAAAACCCCGGAATCGGAATCGGATTCAAATAATAGTAAATTTGAAAATTTGAAATATTATTTACAGACAGGCAATTATCCACCCAATGTCGATAATAAGGAAAAATCACGATTACGAGCGAATAAAGCCAATTATTATTTACAAGATGATAAATTAATGGTCAATGGGAGAGAAGTTGTATCTAATATAGATTTACAATTAAAAATATGTCAATTGACTCATGAAGAAAACGGACATCTGGGGATTAATCGAACAACTACATTAATCAGTCAAAAATATCATTGGATAAGGATTAAAGAAACAGTGGCAAGAGCATTAAAATCATGTCAAGAATGTAAGAATAATTCACTTCAGGCAAAGGAAGAATTTTTGAATCAATCCAATAAAAGAATTAAATTACAAAAGAAAACAAGCAACAATGATACGCCAATGCCATTATTAGATAATCGACAGTTTGAACAGGCAGTAATTCAAGCAAAACAACGACTAAATGATCCAAATGGTGTATCTTATGCTGATGTAGCTAGATCTGCTATTGATGATGATTCACAAATCCAATCAAAACAACAAAGCATACATCCTGAAGTTAAAAAATATGATAAACTGTCCAATGGTAATCAAACCCTGTCGGTCAATCCATCAGTTAGAACTTACTACTAGTTAAAAAGATCACACACTTACTGTTGATAATATTAAACACATAATATAATATATTATTAAACTTTATACAGAAAAAATAACAAAACCGTAATACTAATAAATCTCAATATAAAAGTAGATGAATACGAAAAATAGAAACGAAGATTATAAACAAAAAACTAAAACACTTTAAAAACTTGTTAAGGAATTCTTTTCCCCCAAAAAGAACTCAGCTTAAAAATGCCAAATAATTTATAAAAAAAACCATTTCTTATTCCATCTCTCTCTAAAAATTTTTTTAATTGAAATCATTTTTTAACGTATCCTTTAAAACAAAAAACAAATGCAATCAAGTATAACTACCTCTTATGATAGTTCTTTATCTTTAAAAATCAACACCAATAACCATTGCCAATAAGGCCATTCTAATAAATAAACCGTGTCTCATTTGTCTAAAATATGCAGCTCTTTGATCGAAATCAACTTCTTCTCTAATTTCATTAGTTCTTGGTAATGGATGCATAACACACATGTGTTGTTTAGCATTACTCAAAATCTTATTGTCAACGATATAAGTATCTTTCAATCTTTGATATTGTTCTTTATCAGCAAATCTTTCTTCTTGAACTCTAGTACAGTATAAAACATCAGATCTAGCAAGAATTTCTTTAGTTAATTCTTCGGATTCAGCAATCAACATATTGTTATCAATTAATTGTTGTCTGATTTCAGCTGGAATTTGTAATTCTTTTGGTGCCACTAATTGAACTCTGACTTGATAATGACGTAACAAGTGACATAATGAATGTACTGGTCTACCGTATTTCAAATCACCCATAAAAGTAACCGTAATACCATTAACAGTACCCAATTCTTCTCTAATAGTGAACAAATCTAATAAAGCTTGAGTTGGATGTTCTTTGGTACCATTACCAGCATTAATAATTGGAACTGGTGAATATTTAGCAGCAATGTCAGCTGACTCTTCTGATGGATGTCTTAATACAATAGCGTCGGAATAACATGACAAAGTTCTAATGGTATCTTGTAAAGTTTCTCCCTTTTTAACTGAAGATGAACCATGATCAACAGCAACAACTCTACCACCCAATCTTTGCATAGCAGCATCAAATGAAGTGGAAGTTCTTGTAGATGGTTCATAAAACATGGTGGCCAACACTCTACCTTGTAAGAGATCCAAAACCCCTTGTCTTTCAACTGCCAATCTCATTTCTTGAGCAACAGTGAATAATGAATGCAAATCTGATCTGGTAATGTCTTTAACAGAAATAATGTTGTTTCTTAAGAAAGTATTGTTGTGTCTGATGTAATCACTCAAGGCAGCAATTTCACCTAATGATCCAGCAATTGGTTGAGAAACTAATTCAGAACCCAATTTTTCGAAAATTGCTGGTTGTGGTTCTGGAGTTTCTGGTGCCAATGATGGACGACGCATATCACTACTGAATGAGACTCTCTTGTTACCGAGTCTTGGTGATTCTGGAATACCTGCAGTGGATCCAAATCTACTTCTTGGTACAACTTCATTCTTACCCAAGGCAATTTGAGACAAAACAGAACCATCCAATACAACAGTTTCATTATGGAAGGAAACTCTTTCAACGGCACCTCTCAATCTCAATTTAGAAAATTCAGGATACACTGGTTCAACAGTAGCAAATCTATCCAAATCAAGAACAACTTGAGCATCTTGTTTTGGCAAGTTGAAGATTTTGGCTGGATTATCGTGGAATTTACTAACAATGTCACCGATAGTAAGTTTACCGGCTTTAACAGCAGTTAATAACAATGGAACAGCTTCTTTGATTCCCATACCCGGAACAATCTCAGTACCAGATGCCTTAGCAATCAAATATGGCAAAACACCAATGGAGAAACAATCAACATCTTTCAAGTTTTCCCACAAATATTCTTGATCTTGTTTGTTTGGTAAGAATGGATAATCCAATTCATCTTTAGATAAGAACAATGAATGGACAGCAACATCACAAGTAACTTGTAAAGTTTTTTCTTTAGCCATCTTAATCAAATCCAAATCTTCTTTGGAAGAAACACCAGTAATGTGAATGGATCTGTTGTACAATGAGGCCAACAATAAAACTGAAGCTAAATCAGTAGTTTTGGCATCAGTAATGATTGGCTTGTTGTTTGGCCAAGATGAAAATTGAGCAGTCAAAGCTGAAACTTTAGAGTTGGCAAAATCATTGAATGGCAAAAACAAGGATCCGGCATTATCAGCAGCATCACTGACACTTTGAGAATTGGTTTCAGAAGCAGCAATGGAAACGGAATAATCGGTGTATGCACTAGCACCAACAGCATCAATGGCGTCAATAAGACTTCTGTAATCAGTAACTGAAGCACCAGCTTGAGTATGAGGCAAGAAGGCGTTAAAAGTGAACCCAGCAGCTAATGATTCTTTGGTGGTTTGTTCAAAATCATCAAATGAAGTAGCAAAGGAAGTAATGTTGATCAATCCAGGTAAAATAGCAGTACCATGAGAAGTTTGAGCATCTCTGTTGGAAACTTCCAAAGAAATGTTTCTAGCAATAGCTTCAACTAATAATTTGGCGTTTTTAACATTGGTAACCAATGGAACAGCATAATCAACAGCCATACGACGAGATTCATAACCTTTAGACATATAAGAAGCTGGACGACGGAATCTGTTCGCAGATGGCAAGTTGACATACAAGTCAATTAAGTTGTTAGCTAAATGTTGACTCAAATTATATTCGGATTTTTGATCTTCATCTTTACTCAAGACTTCCAAATAATGAACTGGAATACCATGTTCCTTAATGAAATCGGCAGTACCAGCAGTGGCAAAGATTTTGTAACCCAATTCATGTAATTTGGCAATACTTGGTAATAATTCTTGCTTTTCTTTGAATGACCCAATAGAAAATAAAATGTTTTTCTTTGGTAATTTGAATCCAGTGGAAATTAATGATTTCAAATAAGCTTCGTATTTGTTCTTACCAAAAGTAGCAACTTCACCAGTGGAAGCCATTTCAACCCCTAAAACAGGATCAGCACCAGCTAATCTTGAGAATGAAAATTGTGGCACTTTGACAGCACAGTAATCCTCAGGTAATCTTTCACCTGGATATGGAACAATTGGCAAGTCCAACATAGCTTTAGTAGCCATTTCAATCAAATCAACACCAACAACTTTAGAAACAAATGGGAATGATCTTGATGCTCTGACGTTACATTCAATGACTTTGATATCATTGTCTTTGGCAATGAATTGAATATTGTAAGGACCAGTGATATCCAAAGCTTTACCAATCTTGGCAGTAGCTTCGACGATTCTTCTAACGGTTTCTGGATCCAAATCTTGTGGTGGAACAATCAAAGTAGCGTCACCAGAATGGACACCAGCATTTTCAACGTGTTCAGAAACAACATGCATGATCATCTTACCATCTTTGGCAACAGCATCCATTTCAATTTCTTTAGCATTTTCAATATATTTGGTAATGACAACTGGATAATCTGGTGAAACGTCAACGGCTTGACCCAAGTATGAAGCTAAATCATCTTTAGAATAAACAGTGTTCATAGCAGCACCAGACAAAACGTATGAAGGACGAACCAAAACTGGGTAACCGACTTTTTCGGCAAAATCTTCAGCTTCATCAATAGAAGTCAATTCTTTCCAAGCTGGTTGATCAACACCAATTCTATCCAACATTCTTGAGAATTTATATCTGTTTTCAGCAGAGTCAATCATTTCTGGAGATGTACCCAAAATCTTGACATTTTGTCTGTACAATGGTAAGGCAATATTGTTTGAAGTTTGACCACCCATAGAAATAATAACCCCGGAAGATTGTTCCAAGTCATAAATATCCAAAACTCTTTCCAAGTTGATTGGTTCGAAATACAATCTGTCGGCTTCATCATAATCGGTGGAAACAGTTTCTGGGTTATAATTGATCATGACTGTTTTGACATTGTTTTCACGCAAAGTTCTAATGGCTCTAACGGCACACCAATCGAATTCAACAGAAGAACCAATTCTGTAAACACCAGAACCAAGAACAATAACACCATTATCGTCGAATTTAACGTCGGAAGAATCGGCATTGTAGGTGACATACAAATAATTGGTGAAAGCTGGGAATTCAGCAGCAACAGTATCGATTTGTTTAACAAATGGAATGATACCAGCATCTTTTCTTAATCTTCTAATGGCAACTTCGTTAGAACCTAAGAATTTAGCAATTTGTCTATCTTCGAATCCCAATTGTTTGGCTTGTCTTAAGATTGACATTGGAACATCTTCCTTGGCACCATATGAGGCAATCTTGTTACCAAATTTGATTAAACCGTCCAATTTGTTCAAGAACCATTTATCGATATTGGTTAATTTCCAAACTTTATCAACAGAATAACCATCTGACAAGGCATTGGCAATGGCAAACAAACGTTGATCTGATGGTGTTTGTAATTCTTGATCAATATCAATTGACATTAATGCAGCAGTTTTGTTGAAACCCAAGTTGTGGTAATCAGTAGATCTGATGGCTTTTTGAATGGCTTCTTCGAAAGTTCTACCAATGGCCATAACTTCACCAACAGATTTCATTGATGAAGACAAAAGGGCTGAGACACGAGTGAATTTTTTCAAATCCCATCTTGGAATTTTAACCACACAGTAATCCAATGATGGTTCGAAACAAGCACTGGTTGATTTGGTAACAGAGTTTTTGATTTCATTCAATGGAATGTTAAGACCCAATTTGGCAGCGGTATAAGCTAATGGATAACCAGTGGCTTTAGAAGCTAAAGCTGAAGAACGAGACAATCTGGCATTGACTTCGATAATACAGTATTCCTTGGAGAATGGGTTCAAGGCATATTGAATGTTACATTCACCAACAACACCCAAATGTCTAATGACATTAACGGCAGTAGTTCTCAACATATTGTAATCTTCATCTGACAAGGTTTGTGAAGGAGCAACAACAATGGAATCACCAGTGTGAATACCCAATGGATCAAAATTTTCCATATTACAAACAGTAATACAATTGTCAAAGGCATCACGAACAACTTCATATTCAACTTCTTTCCAACCTTTCATGGATCTTTCAACAAGAACTTGTGGAGAAGTGGCAAATGCTTTGTTACACAAGGCCACCAATTCTTCTTCGTTGTCAGCAAAACCTGAACCTAACCCACCTAAAGCATAAGCAGCTCTAACAATCAATGGGTAACCAATAGCATTGGCAGCGTCAACGGCTTCCTTGACGGTGTTACAAGCTTCAGATCTGGCACATTTTTCATTGATTTCGGCCATGGCGGAGGCAAACAATTCTCTATCTTCAGTGGTAATAACAGTATCAATTTGAGTACCAAGAACTTTGACACCCAAACCTTCAAATTCATCTTTCAAGGCAATACCAACACTCAAAGCAGTTTGACCACCAAAAGTACAGTAAATACCATCAGGTCTTTCATGTTTAATAACTTTTCTAACAAATTCTGGGGTAACCGGTAAGAAATAAACTTTATCGGCTAAACCTTTTGAAGTTTGAATAGTGGCAATATTTGGATTGATTAAAACTGTGTAAATACCTTCTTCTTTCAAAGCTTTAATGGCTTGAGAACCAGAATAATCGAATTCACCAGCTTGGCCAATAGATAATCCACCAGATCCCAAAACCAAAACTTTCTTAACGTCAACTTTAGGATGAGCAGCTCTGTTTTCGGCCAATTTACCACCTGGGAATTCAACTTGTTTATAAACACCACCAGATTGGTTGAAATCAACGACAGATTTAATGAAAACATCAAACAAAAATTCGGTGTCTCTTGGACCTGGAGTAGATTCTGGGTGGAATTGGACGGAGAAAAATGGTTTGGATTCGTGGTAAATACCTTCATTTGATCCATCATTGGCATTGACGAATAATTCTTTCCAACCATTTGATAAAGTGGCGGTGTCAACGGCATAACCATGATTCTGAGAAGTAATGTAACATCTACCAGAAATAGTGGAAGTACAAGGAATGTTATGACCACGATTACCAAATTTCAATTTCAAAGTGGAAGCACCAGTAGCTCTTGCTAATAATTGATGACCTAAACAAATACCGAAAACTGGGGTTTTACCTTCTTTAAGGATTTTTTGTAATCTTTCCACGGTTTTATCCATAACGGCTGGATCACCAGGACCATTAGAAATAAACAACCCATCGTATTCTTCAGTGGTGAAATCATAATCCCAAGGAACAACCAATAATTCAACTCCTCTTCTAACAAAACATCTAATTTGATTATATTTCATCCCAACATCAACAGCAAGGATTCTAATTGGTTTACCATTTTTACCCAATTTAATATTTTCATTGGTTTTTTTGGGGGTATATAAAATTGGTTTATCAGTAGATACTTTTGCAACCAAATTTTTCACATTTGGATCATCAAATTCCGGGACATTGAAAAATTTTTTCCAATTTTGAGGATTTGATTTAGATTGAGAAATGATTTCTTCTGATTTGTAATCAGAGTTTTGAATGGCCAATCTACCTAAAGTTGACCCTTTTTCTCTTAATCTTTTAGTTAAAGATCTGGTATCAACTCCATAAATAGCAGGAATACCTTGTTCTTGTAACCATTTACCTAAAGAAGATTTAGCTAACCAATGAGAGTATTCTTCAGTATAATGAGCAACCACTAACCCGGCAATATGGATTTTATTGGATTCAAAATATTTAGGTAATGCTGGTTCATAATCTTCATCGAATAATTCACGATCTGGAACACCATAATTACCAACTAATGGATAGGTAATAACCAAGATTTGGCCTTCATAAGAAGGATCAGTGATGGATTCAGGGTAACCAACCATACCAGTTTGGAAAACAACTTCACCAGCAGCTGGTTTTGCAGCCCCAAAGGAATACCCTTGAAGGGCAATACCATCTTGGGTTTCCAAAGTCATCAATACATCACCAGTAGATTCCATTGGTGGAGTAATTGGAACAGATAATTGAGCCATTGTTATATCAAATAAGTAGGGGAGTTATTTCTTATGATAATTGTATAAGTTTAAATAGTTAATTTATTGTACTTTAAAAATGTTAAACTTTCAGATGTGTGGGGGAGGGGGGAATATTTGAAGTTTAACCGAAAAGTAAATAATTGAATAAATAAAATAAAGTAATGATCTAATATAGAGAAACGTATTGTTAGTATTGGATCGGATTGGGGGGAAGGAGGGTTCAATGGGGAGGAAACAAAAGAACACCAGGAAGTCTATATTATTCTTAGCAATTTGACAGGCTTCTTTTGATGGAAGAGATGGGTTGATATTGAAGGAGGAAAAATTTTTATTCCTTTGCATTGCTCGGAAAAAAAACTCCTAATAAAAAGTTGTGTGTTTGCTGCATAATGAATGAATCTCATCTCGCGGGTAATTAAATCCTGCTCTTACTTGATTCAAACATATTCGTAGATCCACAACAACAATGATTTGGGGCACAATATAAACCTGAGTCATATTATATGCATTTTGTTACTCTAGTCCCAAATTCCAATTCTGGGGATTATGAGCTTGTTCATCAGTTTTTACAATTCTTTCTCTCAACAATTAACATCAAAATAAAAAGACACTCTAAATGTTCAATTTTGTTTAAACCCACATCGTGTGAAAAAATTTTTTTTCTTTTCATCCAAATTGAAGGACGAAACTCAGGTCAACATACCAATTATATTCAAAGGCTTAATAAGCTCTGTTGGCAATTATACTGGAGTGTTAAGGTGTAGTATTGATAATTGTTGAGAGAAAGAGAGAGAGAGAAGGAAGAAGGAAGAAGGAAAATAAATAGAAAATAAAATGAATAATATAAAATTATCGTAAGATTGGAAGTTTAGGGGGATTCAATGGAATATTTATACTACGCGCTTAACATCATTATTGAGCAACATAGGTCGTGTATTATTGGTGATGAAAAAAATTTTTCAATTGTGTACAGGACTAAGAGAATAGCTCATCTTAAAAAAAAACCTACTCATCAAATCAGAGTACAATTGTTAGCTTTTGTATACTCATCTCATTAATTTTAGTCTTATTTATTACTACGTCACTCTCATTGCATTAAAATGATTTCTTAACTAAATAAGAAGAAGTCAAAAAACAAAGGAGCTTAACTATGTATACTCATCTCAAACTGTTAATATTATTCTTTTATGCAACTACGATGATTCTATTTTCACCAACTAACTCTAAATTATTGAACGCGTTTATGTAGTTAAGAGTATTACTTTATGGATAGAGAATTGTTAAGCAAGCAATTAAGAGTCCAGTGACGTTAGCTCTTTTACATTAGTTTAATAATTGATTATATTTTGTACTGCAAAAATCTTCAATTTTTTTTTGGCAAATATTATTGCAATTTTACACCAAAAATACAATGAGTTCTTAAATAAACATCTACTAACTGAAAGTACACACAGTAAGAATACATCAATCACTCTGGTATTTGTCAATATTTTATATTAATCTTTCGAAATATTATCAATAACTAAACCAAATGTCACGTGACTAATACAAAAGGTACTTGGTGAAAGTTATTTTTGTTATTTTTACACGACAACTCTATTAATGTATAATAATCTAGTACTTCATTCTCTAAACTAGTATAGATGTAGTATTATTGACCCTCCCTCTTCTAAATAGGGTCTAGAAAATTTCATTGTCTTTAAAGATAAGGCTGTTGAGTATCAATTGTATCTACTACCACATTACAAAGAAAAACGTTCTTTCTGTCAATTACGAACAAGTACTGAAACACAAATTCTTATTCTTAGGAATAAATGGTACGTTTTTAATATCTATTTGATCAAGATATTGAGCTTCTATCGATGGATGTAGAAACCCTAGTTCCATGAAGGAGATCTAGCAGAACAATTAAATATAGCCAATTATACAAAAGAAAACTGTACAAGAAAAAGTGTACCGTCATAACTTATAGAGGACTCATTAATCTCTAGTGGTTACTAAAAGATTTGCTATTTTGATTTACGAACCAACACAAAATATATATATATGTATGTGTATGTTGTTAATATTTGTATTTCGGGAGGTGGCTTTGAAAAAAAAAAAAATTGTTCTTAGTTTAGCTTAGTAGTGCTCATGCATGCCAAGAAAAAAACTAACTTTTTCGGCATTTCACTAAACTAAACAATCAACGGTTTTTTTAGAATACAGACGTGCCAAGAAAAAAAAGTAGAGATTTTCTTTAATCCATTATAGCCATTATTCGTAGTTTGTTTGTTAGGGGTTATTAGGGTTGTTGCAAATCATGGTTACTAACGGGGCTTTTTATTTAGGGGTGGGGTGGGGGAGGGTTCATTGTATTTGATTTATAGTTTCCCCTGATTATAGATCTCTGATTGTGGAAAGTTAATAGAATGTAAAAGTGATATTGTTGAGAGATATCTATTTTACATTAGAGTTATACTAACCAATTTATTTTTGGTTTATATATATATTTATATACATACATCTAGGTTTCTAATTTTTAAAAACACACATTCACTATTTATTAGATTGTAATAATTTTTTAATAAAATTAGAATTATCATAATATTCATCATTAAATTTGATTTCTCCAACATTTACCCCTATTTGCTCGGACACTTGTGATTGTTGTGGCACTTGTTGTTGTTGTTGTGCTTGTTGTTGTCTTTGTTGTTCTTCTTCTTCTAATCTTTTAGCTTCTTCCATTAATGGTCTAATACACAACCATCCAGTTTCAGTTCGAAAATGTCGACTTAAAGCATCACTACGAGCAAAAGTTTTCCCACATCCCCAAGATGTAACTCCATCATTCAAATAACCTTGACATTTAAAATTTTTAACACCTTGATGTAATAATTCATGTCTTTTTTTATCATGCAGTCGAGCAAATCGTTTAAAACATATATTACAATGATATGGTTTTTCATTGGAATGAGTTTTCATATGAGATTTCAAATTATATGGTTTTTGGAAAACTTTATTACATTGAGGACATGGGAATGAATCAGCAGCTGCAACACCAATGGAGGATGACGTGGCTGAAGAAGTTGATGATGATCGTGTTGTTGTTGCGGTGGAAGTTGTGCCGTTATTTGTTGAGTCATGATTTATCATCATTGATAATGATGATGTTGATGATGGAGATAAGGATTTTTTCGCAGTTCTGCGTTTACGTTTTAATGAAGGAGATACAGTATATGATACTAATGAAGAATAATCAATGTTTGTTACTGATAAATGTGGCAATTTTTCTGTTTGTGCTGGTTTTTGCACTTGTTGTGGTGCCAGTTGTTGAGGGTTGTGGTAATAGGGTTGCATATAATATTGATTGTACAGATATTGATATTGTTGAGATGGTTGAAGATATTGTTGTTGTTGTATCTGATTCATTGTCATTGAAGGATATGATGATACAAGAACATTGTTAGTATTATTGTAAGTATTGTCTTTATCGGGAATTAATACTGGACTAATTGGATTTGGTGTATTGCTATTGGATAATTGTGGTGAAGTATTAGAACCAACATTAGTATTGATATTAGTGGTAGTATTGTTATAATGATAATTTGGCATCAATGAATTTGAGTAAGATCGATTGTATTGTTGTTGTTGTTGTTGTGGTGACGATAATTGTTGATTTGGTAAGGTGAATTGATAGTTGTTATTTACAGTTGACGATTGTGAGTAATCAAGTTGATAATTTTGTGGAGTTACTGCACCAGAAACAGTTGTATAAGGATTATAAGTGTGGCTAGTATTATTTATAGAATCTTGAGGGGTGAAATAAATAGAAGGAAGTGAGTATTTGTTTCCGTCAACACTATTAGATGTGTTATTTCCAGTATAATAATATTGTAATGAATTACCAGAATTGGTGCTAGTACCACCATTAGCTGTTGTTGACGAGACACTGGTGGAATTGGAAGCAGATGTGTTGTTGTTGTTGTTGGTGGCTGTGGTATTGACAGATCCGGAAGTGGAGGCGGTGGTAGTGGAAGTGGTTCCAGTAGTAGCAGTAGTACTAATACCTGCAACAATAGGCAAATTAGACATGGTTGATAACATTTGTAACAGACAATAAAAAAGAATAACTATTTTAAAAAACAATGAAGTTGGAAAAGTTGATAATTGTTATGACAAGGCGGGAACAGTTGATGATAATTCGGGGAATGAAAAAAAACGGAATTAAAGATGCCAAGCAAAAAAAATAAGAAAAATTTGGCACAACAGCAACCAAGAAAAAATTTAACAAAACACTAAGTAAAATCTTAAAAGGGCAAAAAAGCTAAGATTTCTTTATTAAAAAACACGGAATAACTTTGAAAATAGAAACACCGAGATAGATGGATGGGAAATGATAATTATAGAACTTGTTTTTCTTTGCTTTTCACTGAGAAAGGATTAATTGAACTAATAAGTTATAATTGTAGTAATGTTTGAGAAAGTAGATTGATGTGATATGAAGTGATGTAGAAATAAAAAAAAATAATAATAGGAAGGTTTTAAAAATAAAAAAAAGGATTTCGAAAGGGAATATACTTGAATATTTATATAATCTTTTAGACTATGATATCTAAAGAGAGAGAGGTTATAGTTGACAATATAAACAAAGATGAACGGGGGTGTATAGAAATGTGCGTTTGTGTGTGTGCATCTTCCTCTCCTCAATTAAAAGGAAAGATAAAAATCATTCTATGTGAACTAAAAACCCAAAAAAATTAATCTCCCATACATACAAAAACAAAACAAAACTTAACTTGACTTACTAGTGTATATTAATCCTAAACATATTACGTTTTTTTTTTCTATCCGAAACGAAATTATAATAATATTTTTTATTTTTTTTTAGTTCCCACATTCTTTTGTTATTTAACATTTCATGCATGCATGCATTTACACAAAACTATTTAGCTAAACTGTAAAAAAAGCTACTCTAAAAAGGAAATACTACTAAAGCATAAAAGTCTCAGATATGGAAATCTGTCACTTTCGGGAAATATAACCTTAAATTCATAAAAACGATCCTCACCACATATATACACAAATCACCACCACTACTACTCTGTTGCTTTTGCATATGTATGTGTATTGGTAGCTCTTATACTTGCAGGATATTTGTCATCGCCACCTTCACCACTAACCACCACCACTCACTGTCAAGGATTCATTCTTCTATTTTTAGTTTTGAACAACCGGTCCGATAAGATATTTTTGATCTTTATCTACAGTCCTATCTATCTATCTAGTGGCCACACAATACACAATCTACAACAGAGTAATTCTCTGCCTTTTGATTGTACAGTCATATTAACGAATGAAGACACATGCAATTTACCCGCAAAAAAAAAAAAGAAAGAGAAAGAAAAAGAAATTTCCGAGTAAGTTTTGCTTTTGCTTTTTGAAGTCTGTTTTTTAAATTTCTAGTACTCCTGCAACGGAGCATTTCCGATGAATTTGACAATCAAATAAGCAATAAAGAAACGCATAGTTAAATAAAAAGAAAAGAATCTATTGTTCTCTGCTTGTCATATTTATCATTCATATGTACATATTAGTACCAGTATCAGTATACCTTTGGTATATGCTTTTTGATTTTGGTCATCTATAAGAAATAAAACAAAGAAATATTATTATTGTTGGTGTGGTTCTATATGTACTTTTTTTCTTGTATATGGCCGCATACCGGTTTTATTTTGCCTGATTTTCGCCGGTATGTTTAATATGATTTTCTTTTTTTTATTTCTCCGTTACAAATCCAAAAAAGCATCAAATCTAAATATATTTTGATAGATATTCAAATATTCAAAGTCAATCAAAAACTGGGCTTTTTATACATATAGTATCTATATATGCATCGAATAAAAAAGGGAGAAGGCAAAAATCATTATCAATATCAATATATTGTATTCGTTAGTCCTCATTATGGTTCTAGATGTAGAAATAAGATGGAATTCAAGAAACATTTGATAAACCAATGACTACCTACCTAACTAACTGACTAAACTGATCAAGGAGGTATTCTTAATTTTGGGATATTCGGTGATGAACCGAATCTGCCAATAAGTGAGAAAAGATTGTGATTCATACATATACGCATATACGTAAATGCACACATATGCCACAATTTCTCTCTGTTTCTGTGTCTCGGTCCGATAAGCAAAATGAAACAAGAGAATAGTGGACCACACAGTAAGAGCGATTGTCTAGGTACTAAACTAAACCATAGACACTACTACTACTACAACCAGAAGAGCGAAAAAAAATAAAGGGCAGGATGATATCTAAGCTTTTTTTTTCGCCTCTTCCTCCTCCTTTCCGGTCCCTGATAATGTATTCGGGTAAATGTTTAGCCTTCAAGGACGGCACAACGGTATGCCACAACTAACCATAAGATTTTTTTTCCACCCGGTAGCAACTTTATAGATATGAAGCAAAGAAACCTTAATGGCCAGTTGAATAAGTAATCATGGGCTATGCTATGCTGTTGTTGTTGGTATTGTAGAGGTATTTTGTGATGGAGGTATTCTCACGGACCGATCAATCTTTTTTTTCTTTCTTGTTTTGTTTTGGCAGACGTTGTAAAAATTCAACGTTAAATGTTGCACACACACATAAATACATGCATGCATAAGTGACAGTGAATTTAGTAACAATAAACGAGAAATTTCATCATATCGTGACACAGATGACATAATGTAATGTAATTCCTATAATATATACATGTATGTAAGTATGAGATGATATGTAAATATTGGATGATATCATGCATTTTTGCCACAAGTTTCAGATCAATCTTACGGCTGTCACCATCATCCACCATCCACCACTATTTGGTAAAGCCATTGTTGTTGTTGTAAAGGTTCTGGACCCATCTTTTAGTTCTCATTATCTTCATTCTAATTCGCATTATCATCTCCGACGGATTTAAAAGATTGACATATTTTCATTGATGTAATTGTTTTTTTTTTGACGTTACTTAGTAAAGATATAATTTTAGTAACCGAACAGAGCGGAGCGGAGATAAAAATCATGAATGGATCACCAACAAGGTATATTACAATTTTTCTCCATTTGATACATTAGATAATATGGAGTATTATTGTGTATAGCAAAAGATAAATGGAAGCGCAAAAACTTTGAAATTCATTTACAATAAGGTTGTTATTATTATTAACCTTGTATATGGTTTTGTTCAAAAATCGTTTCATATTTAATGCCGTCATTGCAACATCATCACAAAAGAAATTTATAACAATTTCAATGTATGTCAATTTGACGTTACATTTTGCATTTGAAATTGTTAATTGTTTTTGACGAAGCGATTTACAAATGACAAAACCTGCAAACGTTATGCATTCAGTTGAAAAGCGATGTAAGTCACATGATAGTTGATAGGATTTTTTTTTTGTTTTTTATTTCCGGTAGTTAGTGATGGTGGTAAGGTCGGTTATAATTTCTCGACAATTCGATTTGTTCTAGGTTTAGTTTTGTTAGGTTATTTTTGCGCATTCTGTAGTACTAGTAACTACTCTGGCATTGTTAATCGTTCTTAATAATTGGTCTTTTGAATGTTCATTCATAAATTGCGTTTGATTGTATGTTTGTTAATAGGATATTTCTATTTATCCTGATTGGGAAGTCCACCTATTTCCCTTTCTGTTGTTAAATGCAAACATCTAGTAACAGGAAATGTGGAATCAACGATGATGATGTCTAAGTAATTTAAGTTAGCTTACATAACCTGTAAAAAATTTAAAAATGGAAAGATTGTTTCCACATAATAAGTTTGTGGCATTTTATGTGGTCTGTAAAAAAGATAAAAGAGGGAATTAATTAATTGTTAGGTATTGACTGTGAAAAATATTATAATCGGCTTCCTTTATTCCTGCGCCTCCTCCCTTTTCCCCCCTCCTCCTGTTCTTCTCCTGGTCGATTCTTTATACACTTTCCTTGCCCTCTTTCCGTTTCTTATCTTAAGGCTTAACTACTGCCACTACAATACACATCATTACATTACCTCCTTTATCTTTTGGCCTACTAATTGCTGTATCGATTCAAACCAAAACTTTATCATTTAGTTTCTATTGCCATTTTTCTCTCAGTGAGTCACACATTACACAAAACCAACAATCGAACCCAAAAAAAGAAATTTCACTGCTCGTGTTTTTTTTTGTATTCTTTTCATTCACCAGTTTTCTTGGCATAGGCTTATTTCGGTGATTCCTTTCTTCTTTTAAGCTGTGTCTTAGTTGCTTTTGGTACTATTACTGTTACTGCCACTATCAAGGGTAGAGTAAATAATAAGAAATCAATTAACACAGTAATGTGGGATGAAAAATGAACAAGAAGTTGGCTGAGTCTATTACGTATATCACAAGATGTATTTTTACACCCCCCCTTTCATTTTTGTTAGTTAACTAACTAACAACTCAACAATTCAGAATTTTTTTTTGTGATGATTTAGTCAATTTTACTCATTTTTACCACCACCACTACTACGATTTCCACAACAACCACACCCACATGGGCACAAGAACAAAAGTGATTCACAGTGAAATACTAGTTGTTTGCTTTTAATTGACAATATAATAATGATTAAGTAATGTTACTTTGATATGAAATTCTGAGAGATTTTCTACTCATAAAGATTATTGTATGAGGGATTTTTTTTTCCCTCTCCTCCCCTCCCGTCTCTCTCTTTGTCTTTTGTTGATTGGCTGATTGTTATTTGTTATCTAAATCTTTTGTCTATTCTATTTAGTTTATATTTATAGAATATGTTACATTGTTAATGATGGGAAGATATTGGTTATTGACTGGGTTAACTATCCCGAACACAACTTAAACTGAATATACAACAATTATAATAATTGAGAATTAACCAGAACTTAGTTTTACTAACAATAATAATCTCTGCAAAAGCTACCTGAATACACCAAGAATGTTGCATTCTCCTCCTTCTTCAGGTAATTATTGTTTTTCCACAAATTCACAGTTAAATTCATGATCCCCAAAATCGATCCGAATGAAAATATTCTCAACCTCTATATCAACACTGACGAAGTATAAAGTTTGATATGAAACGTCATTTCTATCATTACACTCTAAACACAATTTCGTTTTGTATTTAGACAAGGCTTTTTCTCTTTTTCCTTCTTACCTTTATGCATTGCATTGCATTTTTTTGTCACTATTTCCATGAATTTTTTAGTGTTAACCACACAAAACTATTACGAAGTCAAAACTAATATATCTTATTTTTTAGTAACTGCTTATATTAACCCTACATGCTTATAAAACTGAATCTCGTTATTTGTTGTTTAAATGTAATAGCAGGCAGAAAATTTTACGTTTTACTAGAAGAGTAAGCCTAAACTGGTAATTAACTTGCTAGTAGTATTATAATCAGCTCATTAATAAAAATAACAGGAATTTTTATATAGTTATTGAGTTTTACTCAGCCTCATTTTGATGGTTAAAACGTACCACTTCTTTGTCCCCCTTTGGTTGTATTGTTTTTATTGTATATTTATGTGTTTATCCGATATCAATCATACTATCTAAGGGAGGATGGCTAGAATGAATAGACAATAATTAGGCTTTAAGAACAAATAGAAATAAATTGAGGCTGAGATTACTGTCTAGCATGAAAAAGCTAATTCTTAAATCACTTAACCAATACAAACCATTCGATTTAATTCTTATCAAGATAACTTAGGAAAGAATAAAACAATAATTGACACCCACAATTAGTTATCCTATCTATTTATAGCTTATCTTGAAAACTAAATGTGGATTTCAACTGCAATAATTGACACTGCCTCCTTTCTCCTCATCCTACTACTTTTTTGCTTGTCAAATTCAATCCTGCAATGGGGACAGGGAAAACAAATATAGAAATTCCTCCTATAAGTTTCTTATAACATATTACCAGCCATTCAAAAAAAGAGAAGCAATCTTAGTATTTCCCAATTATAAATTAACAGACTGAACCCTTGAACGCCAAGATCTAATTCCTCCCCCACCTTTCATCTTTTAAAAGAAATTGCGTTAAAACAACCAATTTAATTCTTCAAATCCCACTAGTCTAATTTCTTTGCCAAGAAAAAAAGTAAGTATGTGGAAGTAACACAATGCAGACTTTTTTCTTGGCATACTTCTTCAAACACCGAAACCCTCAATCACCACCAACAACAAATAAGAACATACTTAATTCTTGAAGTACTAATAATAACTAGATCATTTGAGAAGGGAAGATAATATTTTGTCTTGGCATATACAGTAGAGAATTCTAACAATAATGCATTTCAGAAATCTTTTTGCTACAATATGCTACCAATTGAATGTACGAGGAAGAAAGTGTTCAATTTAAAGGTATTCAAATTGTATCTATATTAGGCTTTAAACTTGGATGATTATAATTTATGCAACAATTTCCTCTCCTGAACAAAAGCCAAATACACCGCCAACGCGTTGGCCCTCATATTTTGCATTGACCGTAATGAAGGAGGGCTAATTTTAGGTCCCTTGTGTATGGCGTTTTTAAAATGGCAAAAAGTTTGGTAATTAACACATATTGCCCTCTTGGGGGGGCTGATTCTTCGGTTTGGTCTTACTTTGGTGCATCTTAATTATTTCTAACACCTCAACTTAGTAGCCAACACTATATTTTTGGAAGTGTTTATAATCAGCTACATTTTCCTTGAATGTGCTACTTTCTTTATAGTATTCTTCCTTAGCATTGTATCTTATCTAGCAAACCTTCCAATCTTAAAACCCTGAAACTGTACAAGCGATGCATAACCTCAAGTAAAGATTATATTACAATAAATTCCAGAGTCAGTTCTTCTATAAATAAAAGAGTAGTCAAATTTTTGTACTACATGAATCATACTGAACAATTCATAGTCGCAGGCTCTTTTTTTAAAATTCAAATAATAAAAAATACTTATAATCATAAAAACTATAGAAACAAACTAATCAAATTAACAACACACCAAATTGGAGGTAATTAATCATACCGAAAATAGCAAAATATCAATAAACACGAAGAAAAACCAAAAAATATATTAATTTTTTTTTTGGAGCCAAAAAAACAAAAAACAAACAAATAACAAAAATCTAAAAAGGCGACTATGATGGTATCATCCTTAAATAAATAAGGATAATAATGTGATCAAACCACATAACCAAGTAGAATGTTGAATAACAGAACCAGATCCATCAAATGTAGTAAGCATATGTAAACTAACCAAAGATGAAGTCATTTGTTGACTCAATGTAGTTTGTTGGGTATCAGAATTGGATTGCGATTGAGATTGGTTGATTGATGTTGTACTAGTAATAACAGAGTCATTATTAGCAGTTGTAGTTGTAGATGGAGATGAAGTTGAAGTTGAAGTTGCAGATGGAGCATTACCACCACCATTATTATTGGTTTGTTGTTCAATGACACTGGTTGATTCAGCAGTAGTAGTAACAGTAGTAGTTTCATCAGCACTAGAAGAAATGATAGGCGATGAAGCTTCCACGGAACCGGTTGTTGCTATGGTTTCATTTTCAATATCAGTAGAAGTGGAAGCAGCTGTGGAAGTAGTAAATTCAGAATTTTCATCCATACTTGATTTCACATTAGTAGATGGTGATTCATAAGGACCATTTCCGTTGTTTCCTTTAGTAGTAAATACAACCTCACTTTCAGTTGTTGGAACACTTGGATTTGTTTGAGCAGTAGTAACAGTAGAAGATTCTGTTTCAACAGATACTCCTGACTCTGAAAAAATACCAGATGGGGATTGTGAAGTGGATTCTGTGGTTGTAGAATCAACAGTATTAGTAACCATAGGAGTTTCGATATTATTAGGAATTGTGACAATACGAGTAGAAACAGAAACCCAAGAACAACCTTTATCACCTTCACAGCTAGTTTCTGTAATTGTTTTTGTTTCAATAACCCAAGTTGTAGACCACAAAGTTGTATGGTTGGTGTAATGAGGACGAGAAAATGAAGAAATTTCTGAACTTGACATGGTGTCATAAATAATCACAGTATCAGTTCCACCTGGTGGTGCAGTAACGGTAGTAGCAGTGGTATAGGATTGAGACCAGTATTCGGTGGTGGTAACAGTTGGATTTGGTGGTTCTTTAATGATCACAGTATCAGTTTCACCTGGTGGGGCAATGACTGTAGTGGTGGTTGTGTAAGGTTGAGACCAGTATTCGGTGGTGGTAACAGTTGGGTTTGGTGGCTCTCTGATTAAAACAGTGTCAGTACCACCTGGTGGTGCAGTTACAGTTGTGGTTGTAGCAAATGATTGTGACCAGTATTCAGTAGTAGTGACAGTGTGATTTGGTGGTTCTCTAATGATAACAGTGTCAGTACCACTTGGTGGTGCAGTTACAGTTGTGGTTGTAGCAAATGATTGTGACCAGTATTCAGTAGTAGTAACTGTGTGATTTGGTGGTTCCCTAATAAGAACGGTATCGGTTTCACCTGGAGGAGCAGTGATTGTAGTAGTAGTTGCATAGGATTGAGACCAATACTCAGTTGTGGTTACAGTATGGTTTGGTGGTTC
>OBUW01000127.1_pt1 | contig 58661 bp, 29 predicted proteins | sample 1475761 | NCBI WGS metagenome assembly OBUW01 (sample SAMEA2579908, study PRJEB22360) | human gut metagenome | biome: human gut; feature: human-associated habitat; material: faeces | place: Denmark | collected 2008/2010
TTGTTATTTATTTTTGAGTGGTTGCCGTTTTTTTTCTTTACTCTCTTTAGTTTACCTTCTGTTTACAGCTCTTCTTGTCTTTCTCCTCCTCCTCCTCCTCCTCCTCCTGCATTTATTGTCTTCGAGGGTTAACAGTTTTTTTAGTAGTGCCTGATATGCAGGAAAAAAAAACTGGAGGTAGGTAGTGTTTATGTAGTGAGAGAGAGAGCGGCAATGAAATCCCTTTACAAAAAATTTTTTTTTCTTTTGTTCACCGGTACACGCATATTTTCTCACTCTCTTCTACTTTATTATTATCTCACTATCTCTTTTTTCTCTTTCTCTTTCTCTCTCTTGCTTTTTGTTTGTTTGTTTGTTTGTGGGTTTATTTTTTTTTTTTTTTCATCTCCTTTGGAAAATCTTTTTAGTCTCCATATATATATACACTTTACTTCGTATATATACAGTATATTATATTATATTGGGGGGTTATTATTCTTCATTTCGTTTATTTGAAAGGGTATTCTGTTACACTATTTGATTGTTTAGATTGGAGATATTGAAACTATGGATAACCAGCAACAACAACAACAACATAATCATTCGAGACATCTGAGTCTACAGCATAATGATATAACTAATACTACTAATACTACTACTACTACTAGTAATACCACTAAGAATAATGCTAGGAATAATATTAAGAATAGTAATATTAATAAAAACTCCCCTAATGTCTCCTCCCCTCATCATAACGAACAATCTTTAAATAATAATAATAATAACACCAACAGTAATAATAATAATACAAATTATCCTAATTATGAGCAATTATATCTACCCGAATCTAATTCTACAAATAATTTTTTTCAACAAATGGATAATCAATCACCAAATTTTATGGATCAAAATTGGACCCCACATATGTTACCACAAACAGCTTCTTATTTGGCCAATTTGGATTTACCAAATATCCCCACTACCCATAGTAATAACCACTACAACAACAACAATTCAGGTTCAAACCCTTCTTATAATACATCATCAATTATGCAAACTATTCAAAATCAACATAATGTACATGACGATCAAGAAAATCAACAACAACAACAACATCATCAATATATAAATCTGAATTCTCCTTCATCATCATCTCATCAAGTCACTCCCAACCCTCCAATTTCTTCTTCGTCTTCGTCTTCAAAATCAAATAAACAAAAACGTCCGTGTGATCAATGTCGGAAACGGAAAATTAAATGTGTCTTAGTACCCAATACTAATAATTGTGTCCAATGTGAAGCTAAACAAGTAACATGTACATATACTGATCAAGCACCGAAAAGGAAACTTGCTGAAACAACTACTCCTGCCAATAATGATCAATTATTGAAACGAGGAAGAATAATGGATACCAGTTTATTATCAAATGGATCAATTATTGTTCCACCTGATGTTGCTATTCGTGAAGTATCTCCTATACAAGATTATTCAGCCATGAATAATTCATTATTGAAAAGAACTTTATCATTGCAATTTCCTCGATCAAGTTTTTATGTTGGGCCCACATCTTCAGTATTTGATATCAATTTATTAAATTCAATAATCAAATCCCATGAGCATCAAATGGCAAATGGAAATGAGAGCACAACCACCGCAAGAAACAACACTAGTAACAACAAAATTGAGCAAGTTAGTCTAAATAATTCAGTTTCATTAAGAAAAGTTAGTGATACGGTTCAATTTATTTTAAAAGAAGATCAATCACCTCAATCTTATCAAACAATGTCGAATGATGTTGATACAATTGAAAAATTTATATCACCCCATGGTCAAATATTAGTTGATTTATATTTCCGAATTATTCATCCTTCATATCCTATAATTCATAAAAAAGTTTTCATTGAAAAATATTCTCGTACTCATCGAGAATTTAGTGCTCCTTTATTGGCAGCAGTTTATGTATTAGCTATACAATGGTGGGATTATGATCCTCAATTAAATCGTTTCCCAAAACCAAATGTCGAAATGATACTTAAAATTGGGTTAAATAATTATATGTTGGAAATATTAAAACGACCAAAATTAAGTGCTGTTCAAGCAGGATTATTATTGTTACAATGTAAACATATTATTAATTGTAAATCATCCAATGACGGGCTGCGACAACAAGGTGGAGGTAATGGTAATTCTAATCATAGCAATAGTGTTGCCACTGGAGATGCGGATTATTCTGAATGGATTTTATGTTCACAAATAGTATCATTAGCAGAAGAATTAGGACTTGGATTAGATTGTAATGATTGGAAATTACCTAAATGGGAACGAGGATTACGGAAACGATTAGCATGGGCAGTATATTTAGAAGATAAATGGTTATCACTTAAATTGGCTCGGCCTTCACATATAAATGAATCAAATTGGATGGTGTTACCTTTATATGATCAAGATTTCCCCGAGAAACATGGTGATGGAGATTTAAAAGAAGGTTCATCCGATATTGATAATGGGAAAAAAATTTTCATTCATTTAATTGAATTATCAAAAATTTTATCGGATATTTTAATTCAATTTTATTCTATGAAAGCTATGAAAGAAATCACGGAAATTGATCAAGTATTAAAATTAGCTAAACCTTTACAATTAAGATTACGGGATTGGTTTAGATCTTTACCTATTGAATTACAAATGAGTTCTGTACAACCTAGAAAATTATGTTCTAATGGATTTCTTCAATTGGCATATTTTGCCACTGAATTGACATTACATAGGAAAATCACCACCATAATTTTCAATCAAACTAAAGCTGGCAATCCACCATCACCAGAATTAGTTGGTGTTTGTCGTAGTGCTGCCAAAACAAGATTAATGGCATCAATTGAATTTGTTCGAGATTTAAAACAAGAACATATTCATTCATTTTGGCATTGTTCAGCAACTTCAAATTTTACATTAATTGGTACATTTGCGGCAATTTTATTAATGTCTTCATCCACAAAGGAAGAAACTGATTTTTATCGTGATCAAATTTTAAATTATCGTTGGATTTTAAAAATTTCTTCAAAAGGTTTTGATCAAGCTGCTGAAGCATTAGCAGATTTAGATTTAGTTTTGACAAATATCCCGGGATTAATTTATGATAATATTAATGTTCCTTCACTTCTTCCTAATGTTCTGGATAGTTTATCCCTGATACAACATTTTCAAATGTCACATTCACCGGCAGGAGCTAGTCCACCACAAAATTCTACATCAACAATCACTACTACTACTACTACTGCTACTACTCAGCAAAGAATAAGAGCGCCAATTAGAGAATCACCATTAAGTTCTCCTCAAAATATGTATACACCACCATTGAATAATAATAATAATAATTCTAATGTGGGGAATTCTAATAAAGGATCACCAATGTCTAATGCTCAAGGATTATCACCAAAGAATAAGAATATGAGTGGTACAACTCCTAAAAGTCCAGTAAAATCACCCGAACTAACCAAATGATCAACTATGTGTCAGTTTTTCTGTAAATGATTAGAGAGATACAACTTTAGAAATCAAATCTTTATAACGTAATATATTGTATATGTTTATGTGTAATATTTCAATTTTTTTAAATGTATAACTATGTATAATAAACTATTTTATCTCCCTCATCATTTTTTAATCAAAGGGAATCAAAAATGATTCAGCAACAATTCTAGCTCTTGCATTCAAAAATAATTTCATTTCACTAATTTCTTTATCAACATCTTCCATAAATTCAATAATAAAATCAACTAATTTATCTTTAACCATTTGTTCAGTATGAAAATTTGTAATTAAAAATGATATATCATATCCCTTTATCGGAGTTCTTCTTAATATAAAAAAATTTTCTGCTCTACTAGTTAAAAATCTAGTAAATTTATGAACTAAAATATTTTCAATTTCATCAGCTTGTTTAATTTTAATCAGAATTCGAATTGAATTTATACTTGATTCAATTAAAATTTTTTCATTTTCATTACGAGCAATAATCATGGGATTTAAAATTAATTCGGGATTATGGCATGATTTGGAATCAACTTCTATTTCTGGTCGATTATGTCTTTCAATTAATTGAGAAGAAAAATCTTCTAAACATATAGCAGCGGTAAGTGATGCTCGAACGGCCGTAAGATAAGGTTTTAATGATTGTGACTAAGAAAAAGGAAAGAACAGGAAAGTGTTAGTAAGAAAAGTGCCCAACTCTTCAAAAAGTGTGCTAGTGAAATTACGTACCATTGATGGTGATTAGATAGTATTTATATAATAGTATGAATTGAATTGAATTGAATTGAATAGAATTGAATAAGAGGTTTTATTAACTCTGGTGGAGGTAAGTTGATCTTTTTGCTAAAAGTTTCGCTGTTGGTTCACTCACTCGCGGGAAAAAGAAAATCTATTCAACTTTCAACTTTCAACGACAAAAAGACATATTTTTTTGTCCATATTACACGACTATATAAATAAATTAAGTTAATAATTTAAGACAGTGGCTACACCAGTTTTCAATCTCTTGTCACCAGTTTTATTAGTTTCTGAAGTAATACTTGATTGTCTTTTCCTTGAAGCACGTTTATTGTATTCAGAAACAAATTCTTCAATGATTTTTTTCGTAATTTTAGTTGTTGATAATTCTATTTCATATTGTTTTAACGGTTTAAATTGATCAAATTTCAGTAATTTTTCATATTCATCTTCATAATTTACTCTATTAGAAATAACAAATCTTGTCCCTTCCATACGTAAGAAATTTTCTCCTAAATTTCTATCATTATCATAAATCCATCGAGCAAATTTCGCTATATCTTCATCCATTTTTTTAAGGTATTTTTCTCGTTCTTGTTGTTTTTTCAATTCAAATTCTTCCTTCAACAGTGTATAAATCATGGTTATTTCTTTTCCTTTACCACCATCTCCTAATGTTAGATCAAGATTTGCTAATCTTTCATCTCTTGTTGATTTCAAGGCATTAGAAAATGTTTCCAAGGATTCCCACATTTTTTCATCATAAGTGTTTCCATTCTTCATAGTGGAAATCACCGAATCAACTAAATTCTTTTTAACTTTTAATATTTGTTTCTTCTCATCAACGATATCCCAAAATAATTCTAATGCACTAGATCCATTTCTTCCACAAATCTCAATAAAAGCATCATTATTCTCAATCTTATCTATAATGTCTTTAAATTCAGTATCAGCATCAATTTCTAATTCACCTAACAATTTCTTATAACTCTCACGTGCCTTACGATCATTACGATAATTTATTTTCGATATCACGGTTATTTGTGATTTAATATCATCAATTCTCCGTGGGAAAATCTCATTTTCATATAATTGTAGAATATTCAATTTAGTTAAATTTTGGAAATTTTTATTACTTTGAAATCGTGAATCATTAATTAAATTTTCATAAAGTGATTCCCAAGTTTGAGATTTTTTCACTAATGATGAATTAACTTGTCGTAAATATGTTGATAATTCAATCAATGCTTGATTTTTCTTGGTTTGTAAAAGTTTTTCATGTTGTTCTCTTAATTTATCAGTATATTCATAAAATATTGCTGCCAATTCAGAATCCAGCATCATTGAATGTTTGAAAATTGGATTATCTTGATCAATCCATAATTTCTTAATAGTGATCCATCGAGTATTATAAGTCACTAAATTCTTAGCTTCCAATTTCCTTAATTCTTCATTGAAATTGCGTTTGAAATTTTCTAATAATAATGATTTATTGGATAATTCACTTTGGAATTTCGATACCAAATATTCTTCATAAAGTTGTTTTCTTGTCACTGGGTCTTTAACAGACCAATACTCGGGCTTATCCACAAGATTTTCCATTACTGCTTGGAAAGACCAAGTAGAATTTACCTTGTTGTCTGATAATAATTTCAAAAATGATTGTTTGGCTTCATTGTCGGTTTTAGAAGTTGGACCTGTCAATTCTACAGGTTTTGATTTTAAAGTTTTATCCAATTCACTAAGTTCAGTTTTTTCTGCTAGTTTTTCATTTGATAATTCTTCTTCTATTATCTCATTTGGTTTTTCCCATGTTGTTTCTCCAGTAATTGCATTATAATAATACTTTTTCCCATCATCTGTAGTATATTCTTCCCATTTACCCGTAGTAGTTGATGTGGTGATGGTTTCCTGTTTTTCAGAAACAGGTAAAGTTTCTTCTGTCTCAGGAAGAGTCCAACTGGTCTCATTGGTTTTATAATTATAATAATAAACCTCTCCTGTTTCAGTTCGTAGTTCTTCCCAATCTGATGACATTATTATAGAAGGGTTATTCAGCCGTTATTGCTGTCTATTTGTTAGTTAAACTGAGGGTTTATTTTAAGCTTGTTTTTTTTTTCTTTTGCTTAAGTTGCCATTTTTCTTTTCCCAGTCTTCATTTTCACCAAAATTTAAGACAAAATTTGGTTGTAAAAAAAAAACCTTGAAATAAACTACACACTGTTTTATATAAAGGTTCCATTACTATAGACTACAACTTATCAATTGAATTTGTTTAATATATGGGGCTTGAATTTTTTTGATAATTCAAGTTAAAATAAACTTTGCCCACGCCACGTCACCCCTACTCTTAGGTGTTGCGCCATGATACCCAACTTCTTGGTTTCCTGCTTTCCCATTGACATATGTAAGATGATGTTTGCAAATGTTGGCAATGTCGTGTTTTTTTGTCCTGTTTGGAGGTAGTGTTAAACGACACAATTATTACTCCTATTTTTTTTCTGGTTTGATAAAATTTTTGCAACACGAACATTCTTGGTGTTTTTTTCTATCTCTGCAAAAGTATGACCCAAACCTTTGAATTGATAATATACAACTGCCTGCTCACCCATTTAGTTGCTTTGGTATGATCATTATTAACATTTGTTTTGCATGCCTATTAAATAGATATAGAAAAGGATGGACTTTGGCAACATTCATTTCTTCGTGTTTTTGTGATTTCTTGACATTTTTGCTTTGAACTGATGACACGACTGAACTGAAATTTTTTTTTTTTTGCATTCTCTCTCTCAGTGTCTCTCAGTGTCTCTCAGTGTCTGTCTCTGTCCCAACTAAATTAATTTCCCAATCAATCAATCAACATATATAATAAATCTACAAATTCCTCTCCACCAAAAAAATATACCCAAAACCACAACACTAATTACTTTGTTATTAGTTTTACTTTTTTTAGGTTTAAAGTATTTGAATTAATCAGGTAGTAATTTTTGATATTTAATCTAAATGTCATCGTCATCATCTTCACTTGGTGTTCCACACGAAAACCCAATTCGTCATCGTTCTTCATCTGTTGGTAGAATAGACGTTGGTGACACATCTGCATCTTTATCAACCATGCCAACCACGAGGTCTCTGAGAAGAAGATCTATTGCCAGATTGAAAGAATTACAAGACAATTCAACTACAGATTCAGCAATTGTTCATAAATTATATGTTGGGTTTAGAGAATTAACTTATAGACACACTTGGATTATTCCTTTGATTGTTTTACTCATGGCTTTTGGTACATATTATCTTTCATCACCTTCAGGAAAAGTTCATCAAGTATTAGAAGATATGATTATTCCATCTTATCATATCCCTGGTACTGATCAATATGGTAAAGGAGGTAACGATTTCAAATTTGTTGGATTTTATGCTATTTTTTTCACTTTTTTGAGAGAATTCATGATGTGTTGTGTTTTACGTCCAATTAGTGTTTGGTTTGGTATTAAAAAAGAAGCCAAACAGAAGAGATTTTTAGAACAAACTTATGCCATGTTTTATTATGGTATTACTGGTCCATTTGGTTTATGGATTATGAGAAGATTACCATTATGGTATTTTAATACCACTCAATTTTATATAAATTATCCACACAAGACTCATGATATTTATTTCAAAATTTATTATCTTGGTCAAGCGGCATTTTGGGTCCAACAATCAGTAGTTTTAATTTTACAATTGGAAAAACCAAGAAAAGATTTCAAAGAATTAGTCTTGCATCATATTATCACCATAGCGTTGATTTGGTGTTCTTATAGATTCCATTTCACTTGGATGGGATTGGCTGTTTATATTACTATGGATATATCTGATTTCTTTTTGGCATTATCGAAAACTTTGAATTATTTGGAATCTCCCATTACCGGTCCATTTTTCGTTATATTTATTGGCGTTTGGATTTATTTGAGACATTATATCAATTTACAAATATTATGGTCGGTTTTAACTGAATTCAGAACCGTTGGTGATTTCGAATTGAATTGGATCACTCAACAATATAAATGTTGGATCTCACAACCAATCACTTTTTTCTTGATTTTTGCCTTACAATTAGTCAACTTTTATTGGTTAGTATTGATTTTCAGAATTTTATACAGATATGTTTTCACTGGGGTTAGTAAAGATGAAAGAAGTGATGATGAAGATGAAGATGAAGATAGTGAAGATTCTGCTGATGAAAAGAAAAAGGAACAATAGGTTAATACTATTTTTTTATTTAACTTGAAGTGATGGTTGAAAAGCAGTTGCTTATTCTAATTCAACTTGAATTGTATTACCCACCCACCCTGCACTAATGCTATTTATGTACCATAATGCTTTTTTTTTTTATTTTTACTTTAATATTGTTGTTATTATAATTACAGTGTATACATTTTGCAGTAACATTTCCCATATAAATTTAATAATTAATAAATAATAAACAAAACAGTTAGTTTCATAAGAAAGCTTTATACTTCTAGTAACAGATTAAAAGCAGTTGTAGATGTTGGTGGTGTGGCTAGTAGATAGAGAGAGGGTGAGAGAAAACAAAAAATCAAAACAATACAAAAAAAAAAAAACATAAACATAACAACTACAACAATGTTTACTTCATCTCTCTAGATCGTTTAGCTTTCATTTTGCGTGATTTCCCTATATATATATATATAACACCACCACTATGTCAACTTCAACTCAATTACAAACTCTTTCAAAAGATGAACTAATAGAAAAAGTATTAGAATTGGAAGCAGTACTAAATGAATTTCAAGATTCTTCAAAAGAACTAGAACGAGCATTAGAAGATGAATTACTCGAATTAGAGAATACCAAAACTCAACTTTCTGAACAATTAGATCTCAAAAAACAAGAATTAGCACAAGCAAATACCAAAGTCATTAATCTCACTTCGGAATTAAATAATTTACACGAATCAACCAATACTAAATTATATGAAAAAGATGAGATCATTCATAATCTAACGTCCCAATTAGTTAAAACAGAAATCATGAATGATTCAATGGAAAATGAAGATAGAATAAAAACTAATAAATATGAAGATCAACAGAAATTCAATAATCATCTTTTAGAAAAGTTAGCTTTATTAGAAAGTGATTATGAACGTGAAAGGAAACTTAATATTGAAAAACAATTATATATAACCAATTATCAAAATCAAATTAAAGATCTTAATAGGAAAATTGAAACTCTAGAAAGTCAAAAAATTGAAAATGATATTCAACAACAACAACAACAACAAGCTGATGTCCTGATGATTAGTTTTAAAGAAATGCTTAAATCAACACCACCACCAAATAAAATAAGAGATGCTGAAAATCAAAAACAATCCAATATCAAAAAATCCGATTCATTAAGAAAACTTAAAAACTTGACAATGGATATTGAAGCCTTTTTAGGTAATTTTTCTTTATCTTCTTCTTCAAATAAATCTCCACCAAGTCCCAAACCTTCATCGAAAATATTGAAATCTCCATCAACTACTCAATTAGATACTTCAATTACTACTGATAGATCTCACAACAACAATAACGATGGAACAATTACAAAGGATAAAAGACTATCGTATAGTAAAAGATTTGTGGACTTACCTTCTATTAGAGGTTCTCCTACCCCATCTAAAAGAAGTAATATTGAGAAATCAAAATCTATGAAACATTTAAGAATGTAAAGAGTAATCTGCTATGTACTGTATGTAAATGAATTTAGTATACAAAACAACAACGACAACAACAACAACAATAACAATAAATTTGAACACGCATAAAAAAAAAAGGTTAAATCTTTCAGTTGAGTTTGTTCAATTCATTTTCAAACTTTTTCTTCACTCTTACTTTTACTTTTACTTTTACTACTAGTTTCATTTGAATACTCCCCCTTATCCTATATCAACTTTTCAAAGATGGAAAATTTTGATCAAATACTTGATCGCTTTGAAAAACTGGAAGTTTTTAACTATTTGACTAGTTTAAGTGCAAAATTATCTAATGAAAATGAAACCAAATCAATTCAAGAGTCAGATTATTTGATTTATTTAAGTCAATTGAATCAACTTGTAGAAAAAGCCAATATCACCTTAGATACGAAAAAGAAGAAACTGACTACAGAAACCACCAACCCCAACAATGAATCAAAACAAACTAGACAAGCAATTTCATTCAATATTTATCGATTAGTATCAAAAAATTATATACTGGTTTTACATAAAATTCCATCTAAAATTTATGATTTGGGTAATCAATTGGTTAATAATTTGGTTATTGATGATAAAGGTGAACTTTCTCCTATAACTCAAGTATCAATTATTATTTTAATTGATTTATTTGAAAATTTCCCTAATTCATTGGGGTCAGTAATCAATTTTTCAATAACTCAATTATACAAAATATTAAAGAAATATCCCAACATCAATAGTAATTTGATTTTTTTGTTGAATTCAATTACAAAAAATGCCACCAAATTGGATATTGATGATAAAATGCAATCTAAACTCATGAAAATTGTCACCAAAGGGATTATCAATGAAACTATATCATATAATATGGAAATTGAATGTACTTCAAATGTATTAATAAAGAAAAATTATGTGTTATGTTATAAAAATTTGTTGTTATTGATGGTTTCAACAAATTATGAAATGCTTCTTGCTGCTTCAACATCATCAACTTCTGCTGGGGCGAAAATGAAACCAGAAACTATTATGAAACAACAACATGATTTTCAAATAAATTTATTAACTACTAATGAAAAAATTTTCAATTATTGTTTATCAAATTTTTCTAAAGAAATTAGAATTGCCATGGTTGAATTATTAGCAAATTTATTGATTAATTTTGTCCCCACAGGGAAATTTAATGCCATTGAATATCTTGTGACTCTTTTCCCCTTGCCGGAATATAATCAATGGGATTCCAATCTTTTAATGAAAGTTGGTGAAAATGGTGAACCTATAGTTGATATTAGAAAAGAGAAAAATACTTTAATGGGTCATGATAGTGAATCTATTATAAATTCAAGTTTAGAATTGTCATTATTTCAAGCTAGTGTCACAGAAACAATTATTTTTTATTTACAATTGGAACAATTTCAAAATCTTGAATTTTTATCAAATAATTTAACGTTTATTTTAGAAGTGATATTAGCAAAATTTGTTGAATTAAATAATATGGAAAATCATTTTATGAATCAAGAATGGAATAAAGTTTTGAAATATTGGAGTACAGTTATAGAATACATTGTGCAAGAGACTGGTTCCGCATCTCATGAAGTGCTTTGCAGTTTTATTTATGGTAAATTTGTACCGGATTCAAATAATGAAGATATTTCTTCACAAGATCAACATCAACAACAACGACAACTTGTTAGAACTCAAAGTTTAAACAAACAAAGAAAACGGGAATCGAAAATATTTTCATTTAAAACAAAGCAAAGTTCGAAAAAGAAAAATGTATCTAATTGGGAAATTAAACCATATCAAAACCCATACCAAGCCTATTTTTTGTTGTTTATAATTGATATGTTATTACCATATGGTGTCAGTTTTGAGTCGTTGAAAAAAGATGAGAAACCAACAAATAAGGATATTCCAGTAGGAGAAGAAGAGGAAGAATTAGAATTGGATCTCCCCCACGGTTCGTCAGAAACGGGGTCATCATTTATAAGAGGGGTATTGCTTAATTTGATTGTCAACAATAATTACTATATTAGAAGCTATGCAACTCAAACGTTATTAGTATATGCAAAGAATAATCAAGCAGAGATAAATCAATTGATTTTACACACATTTAGATTGGTGGATCAAGAACACAAACATTCAGATAAGGAGACACCTGGAGGAGATCAAAACATCAATCCTATTTCCTCTGTCAGATTATTGAGTTACTCTTTAGCATTGCTGTCATTAATCAAACAAACAGATCCTGCGTTACTACAAAATCTGACTATAGTCAAAGTATTGAGTTTTTGTACACAAAGTTTAAAACATAATACTCAATCAGGGGTTAAGAATTCTAGTTGTTGGATTATATTATCATCACTTGTCACTTTACACAATTTTTCCGAATATGTTAAATTAAATTCATCACAGTTTCTTGTGTTTTGGAAAAGTTTATTAACTTCACAGTTTATGAGTACTTCAATAAGTGCCAGTACCCCTGAGGGGCAAACTAAAGAAGTAATTTTTAATTTAATGTTGAGAAATTTTAGTTTGGTTTGTTTATTGAATTATTTGAATTCAGTTGAATTGACACCAGAATCATTAAAACAAATTCAATTTTTACTTACTAAATCATACAATTATTTGACATATCTTGAAAGCAACATTGAAGTAGTTGGTGCCGTTACTTCATTCAACAATACTAATTTCAATGAGTTGGATTATAATGTAAACATGCTTAGTAATTTGCTTTACACCAATTATGCATTCAATAATAAATTATCAACCGACAGAGTATTTATAAGTCTCATATTATACAGTAAAAAAATCATTTTCCAAAGTTTCACCAAATTGGCCACTTTGCTCAAAAATGAAATAAATTCCAATATGGTGATTTTTTTAATCAAAGTATTTAGTGATGCCAAATTATTTTCAAGAATTCCATCAACGGACAATGAAAAATCCAAATCTAAATCCAAAACACTTAATCAAGTTGCCGATATAGCTGATAATTTGGTATTGAATGAAGATTATAATTATTCATTTGGGGTTACAAGTAAATTACAACATGAATCGATGAATATAGATGAATTATTGATTAAATTTCCATTCCAATTTGGTATTGAAGAAACTCAATGGTTGAGAAAAACTTTTACTTTTGCAACTACACCATTACCTAAACTGTCTATTGAAAGTGAATATTCATTGGAAACTGGGTCATGGTTTGATTATTTTGAAAAAATTGCGTTTCTGTCAGTTGATCATTCCATAAATTATGAACCAGGAATTGTTTTAACACAAAATTATTCTACTCATTATAAATATCTGACCAATTTAACCACATCTTTGGTTGATTTATCGATTGAATTATTTCAATTGGTTTTCCCTTATTTAAGCACGAAAATTCAATTTTCATTACTTGAACAAATACGTAATTCATTAACATCAAGTTCAATTGATCCTTTAAGATTGAAAGCCATACAAATAAATGTTTCTGTTACATTACATGGATTGATTTCAAATATTGTGAAAAAGAAAATTGCTGTTGAAGAAAGTATTTTACTTGTTATTATTGATATTGTTAAAAAAATGCCCATGGAATATGATCAATTAATCATTAAAATCAATGCCTCAACTTTAGGTTTAGTGGGTCAATTACTTGATAAAAATGGTGTTAGTGGACAAATCACAACTTTGATAAATGATATAGTAACTGATCTGAATCCATACAAAAGAGGATTCTCCTTGTTGGCACTTTCGTATATTTATTCAAATACCAAATTGGGATTTTCCGACATTTATCATATTTCTTTACAATTATTGAATGATCCAAATCCTATAGTTTATCATTTCACAATTATTTCCACGAGACAATTGTTTGAATTTAATCATGATAATTTACTGTTAATACCAACCGTTTTAAACAAAATTTTTTCCAATTATTTAAATGATTCTTTTGGTTATGATTTGTCTAATAAAGTTTTAGTCAATTTAGAAACCAAATATAATTCCATTGCCGAAGTAACTAAATTATTGAAATTATTTGTTGGTTCATTGGGACCAGCATTACGTGATTGGGAAATCGATGAGAAATTGAAATTAAAAGATATGATTATTTCATTAAGTTATGGAATAGGGTTATCAACTTTAAATGATTATGCTGAAGTTTATAAACAATTATTATTATTATTTCAAGAATTGATTATATATGATCCTAATTTAATGGAAGGAGAAATCACATTTTTCCGAGATTTGTTGAATTTAATCATTTCTAAAAATTTGAAAATCTCATTAGCTAGTGTTTCTCCAACTTCATTGAACACCGATACAATTTTCCCATTTAATACTAGTTTTGATTTATATTCTGGTGCTTATGAGTGCTATTACGAATTATTGAAAATACTTGGTGTTGACATTTTGACTCAAGATACTATTAATTTACTTTGGGTATCGATGAATATTAAACCTTGTTTAGAATTGAAACAATTTATCAAATTATGGTTAGAAAGCAGTTTAGACAAAAATTGGTTTGCTATATTAAATTCTTTATTCAAATTAAGTTCCAAGAAATTGATTGGTCCATTTATTGAAACTAATTATCAACAAAAATTGTTACCTTTGCTGCAACGTCAAAAAAAGAAGAATGCACAAAATGTTGATTTTAGAGATGAAGAAATTGAAAATATTGTTGGTGGTGATGAAAGTTCCGATATGGATAAAAATGAACCTATATCTTGGGAATTTAAATTGTTCATTTATGAAATGTTAAATCATTTGTTGGATTTAGCACTGGGGAATTCACAATTAATTGAAAGATTGAAACTGAAAATTCCTGATATTGTCAAACTTTCATTTTTAGGATCAACTTCTTCCATAACAGAAATAAAATTAAAAGGTATTGAATTGTTAAATAGATCATTAGCGTTATTTGGAGAATTAGAAGATCCATTGTATCCAAGTGTTTCTATTTTGGAACAACAACAAGCACAAATAATCAGTGCATTAATACCTTGCTTTAGTCCTGGTAATGATTATAAAGTTATTGTCAATGCCATCAATGTGTCTTCCAAATTTATTAATCTTCCAAGAATTAAATTCTATTCAAAGCAAAGAATTTTGAAAACTTTGATTTATTTATTAGAAGAAATTTCATCTAATAAATTTGTTCGTTTTGGATTTTTAGAAAGCATGTCAGAATTTGGTAGAAAATCTATTCAATTGGCAATTTTAAATTGTTGGGCAGTATTAAAAATTGATTCTTATGAAGATCCAGAAAATATTGAACCCGAGTTTGAAGAGACATTAACCAATTATTCAGCATTATTGACATCACTTTGGATATTGGTGTTACGAGAATTTTCTACATTGAAATATAGTGAATCATCAAGCAGAGAATTGGAGATTTATGGTAATTATTGGATAAATTTGATTAGTGTATTGAGTTTAGAACTGGAACGTGATAATGAATTTATTAATCAATATTTACCAGGTGATGCTCAGAATTTCTTTTTCATTTTGTTCAGTCAATGTATGGAATCTTTAATTAAGAACCGCAAAGTTCCAGAGATTTTGACTTCAGTGAAAAGATTAGTTAAAAATCCAACATTGGTTACACTTTTATTTAATGATGAAATATTTGGAGAAATTGTTGATTTATTCGATAGATTAATTTTAATTGATGATGACACCGAAATTCAGTGTTCTCTTGTGGAAATTATTAGTAGTTTATTCCAAACATTTGTTCAATGTCATCAAGATAATTTGGAATGTGGATTTGATAAGTTGTTTGAGTTGATTAGAATTTCCATGTTACCTTTATTCCGTATATTACCCTTTTTACGTTCAGATTACGATGCCAATAACGAAACTAATCAATTGTTACTTAAACATGTTGGAGATGCAGCGAATTTATTAATTTTGAAAAAAGCTTTAGAAAGTTTATTGAAAATGATTGATTTACTCCCGACAATTGTTAGAACTGATTTATATTCTTGTTTGTTGTATATCTTGTCAAAGATTTATGAGAGTCAAAATAAATTACTAATTTCTGTGGTTGTGCCATTTTTGAAAAAAATTGTTATTGATACCAAAGAGTGTGCTCCTGAATTAATCAATATTTTCTACAAAACCATTCGTCTGTATTTTGAAATTGAAGTAGAAAACAATTATTCTATTATAACAATGCTAATACTTGTGACTAATGGTGGGTTAACCTTAAATGCAGATGAATCTCAAAAATTGAGTAACGCTTTGTTGCAATTGTTGGAAAGTAAAGATACAGCACCTACTGGAATTCACTGTATTAAATCATTAATACAACTTTCTTACGTGCTGAAGGAAAATAATTTGGTGGTCAAATTTTTGATTAGTGATCTAATAAAACACATTACTAGAGTAAATGAAACTAATCATATAGATTTGAAAATTGCCATTGAAATATTAATGTTATTTACAAGATTGGTGATCAATGATGAACAGAAACAAGTGGCATTATATTCTATAATCATTCCCGTGTTAGTTAAATCTGTGGATGAAGTTGACAATTTATATTTACATGAGAAATTGATTGTCTTGGTACGGCAAAGTGCAAGTAGCTTTAAACAAGTTGTTAACAAATATCTCGATGACAACCAAAAGAAACTAACTGAAGAAATTGTTACTTCAAGTGTTGCAAAAAACACCGTTGCTAACCAATCTGTTGATTCTTTTGATCAAGTTCCAGAAATTCAATTAAAGACATTTGGTGTATAGAAGAAGTAGTCAGTTGTTAGGTAGGTAGTTATAATTAAAGAAACCTTAGATCTATTGGTGATATATTTGACTATAGTAGTGACATTTTAAGCAACAACAACAACAACAATCACATACAAAAAATAATATATTATAATCGCACTCTCTTTTGGAAGAGTGGTCGTCAACTAAACTTGTCACACACCAAGAAGTTAAACACGCATTTTAGTTGCTCTATCTAATTTTTTGAACTAATTAACACGCCCTATCTATTTTCCAATTGACACTGATCAATCCCTCTCTATACACAGTATATACAGTATAATAATGACATAATAATATTATTATTTGGAAAACAATTCTTATACACTCTTTTCTTATATTCCAATTAAGTTCAATTATTAAATTTTGTTTAAATTTTCATTTAAGCTTGACTAAGATTATCGTATCTAAACTATACTTTATATTTCTATTTGCCTCCTCACCCCATATATATTTGACACCAAGATAAAGCAAACCGTTAGATAATGCCGCCACCATCTACCCCAAATCCCCGTACAAGTAATGTCCTACCAACGAATCAAGAACAATCAGAAGACATACCATCTCTGTCTTCTTCACCGAATTTTTCTAGATACGAAGAAGCCAACACACTAGATTCAATGCAACGGTTTAGAAATGCCTCAAACACCACCAATAACACTAGTCTGTTTTCAAGGTTAAACTCAATAAATTTGGTTTCTGATTATATGTACCGAAATCTTCATGCTGAATATAATGACCATGCAATAAATGAACCAGATGCACATTTCCGATCACGCATACTTCGACATTTCAGTGACATGCATAGATTACAAAATCATTTCAACGAACTAATAAACGCACGAGAGCAAAGAAATACATTGGATCATGAATTGGCTATAAATACAATCCCTGTGCAATTGAGAAATTTATCTAGGGAATTGACAAGAAATGACAATAGAGAAGCATATTACATCGAAACAACAGATGAAGATGATCAAAGTTTCCAAGAGGATGATGATCCAAATGTGATCTATTACTCAGACAACCACGATGAATCTGATGTCATTGAAGTTGACGATGATGAGAGTGCACTCAGTGATGATGCGTCTGCCGCTCTTCGACAAGATGTACGGAATAACGAGAGGCTAATAGTGACATCAGCACGAAACAATAGTGCCTTGTATCCATATAGATCTTCTTTACTAGGGACAACAAGCGCCCTTCCATTGAGAAGACAAAATGCCATTCGAATACGCCAACCACCAAATAAACAGGGAGAAGAACATGCCAAATCAACAAACAAAGATGGAAACTTGATTACTGAAGTACTTAACGAGGAAGCAAATGCGTTGCGAACAGATATTAGTAAGTTTTATCAAGCATTACAAGCACTGGGCTGCTTTCAAGGAGAGTCTCCGTTGTTTGAGAAAAATTATCATGATCACGGTGCCAATTTCAGAGAATTATATCTAACCGGTCCGAACGGCGGTAGTGCGATGATAACAGAATATCGGCTTCTGAATTTAGATCAACGTATGGATGCATATTTACAGAGTAGAAGAAACCGTCTGCTTTGGCAAAAAACTACTCTTCCTATCCCGCCACCTCCCGCACTTGACAAAAAGAGATCTCGAGGAATCGCAAAAAGGACTTCCAAAAAACAAAAATTGATCCATAATACTGATGATGAAGTTGCAAAATATGTTGATGATGCACCATCTAATTTTCCGAAAACTAGGTGTACATATTCAAAAACCGAAAAGGAAGCTATAATGAATGGTTTACCAAGCAGTTTGTTGGAATCAGGTTCAAGTTATTCTGTTGGCATTTCTGCTGACCCATTATACAGATGTGATGTAAATTTCACTGATGTAAATAAAATCATTCATGGTGTTTTCAGTTTTACACCAGAAGAGAAGTCCCCTTTATTGTCAGTGCTATTAAAGCTACACAATTTTACCAAATTTTTCTGTGGCTTTAATGATTATGCCCAAAATTTACCCAGAAGCAAAATATTAGTAAGGAAACTTAACGTTTTGGATAGAATATCAATTGATAACAAAGTACATTTCAATAATTTTAAAACGCGTGGAGTAAATATTCCGTTTAATGGTCATTTAGTGGATTTTAGAAACCGGGATTTGCGGTTTTTGAATTATGATTCCAATGAATCATTTTCTTCCAGATTCAAAACAAACAGAGTTAGATTGCAATTATTGGAATGGATGAAGTTACATCCTTTTATTCAATTTAAAGAAAACTATTTTTTAAGTTTTTTGAGAGAAGTTAATGATAGTATGGGTTATATTTGTGAAGCCAAAATGAAGAAATCAACAAAGTCTCAAGCATTAAATACAGTGAAAGATTTTATTTCAAACTTGCATGAATTGACCAAAGATTTCCTGTTTATTAAAGACACGAATCTGCCACTACTTGAAGAACAACGAAAACAAAAACAATGTTCCAGACGTTACAAAGATTTATTTGTTGATGAATGGGAAAGATATTTAACTGGAAAATTGTGCCAGAATATAACTACCAAAGAATCCAACACTCTTATAAACGTTCAATTAAATTTCATTTTATTTGTTTTGGAAGTAGATTTATCTAAATTCTTGGATAATTTCATGGACTTTATTTTCCAACATTGTGATAACAATGATTATATCAATAATTATCGGAAAGTATACCGCAATATACTATCAGATGAAGCAAAGGAATCAGATAATTATCGAGCCATACTAATTTGTTCCATAGATAGAAAAACCGGGGCTATAGAAATACACAATACCCTCCCCTACTTGCATTATAAAGATCGATCAATAAAGAACACCAACTTTATATTGTCTAGTGATCATAATCTATCCACCTATTCTAGCAGAAACACCTACGTTTACGATGATTTTGAAATCTTTGAAGGTGAAAACGTGCCGTTGAACTCGGGGACATTTAATACTAGCATAAATCTTGACGGTCTGACTGAAGCAGTTGTCGACCTGAACTTAACCGGAACAGTAAAACTAGGCACGCCCGTCTGTGACATGGTTTAATATGATATTGATAGTTGTAAAAGTATTTCCCTAAAAAGGCAAGAAGAACATTAGTTCTCAAAAATATACATATATACAAGTACTAAATACATTCATTTATCATCACATTCCGTACAATTTACCAACCCCATCCTTTGGCTCCATCTCTATTGTCTTGTCTCTTTTTTCTAAAGAAATCTTTCCGACATTCCCTATAAGCATCAAAAAACTCTTGACATGCATACTTGTCATCCTGATTACGATATAAGCAATCCATAGAAGCCATTCTACTCTCTTCACACGGGTCATAAAATTTAGAAGGTTCTTTCATTGACCATTTGTATTTATGTCTATGACTTTTAGGATTGTCAGGATAGAATTTAAATTCCTCTACACCACCTTTAGTAAAATCAACTTTTGAAGTATCTTTTTCCACTTCATCTGATATCAATTTTGTTGGTTGTTGTTTTGTGGTAGGGGTGGTAGTAGCAGTAGTATTAGTATTCTTTGGAATTATGAGTGTATCTGCTTCCTTTTTAGTTTCAGTAATCTCCGTCATTGCTTTGAATATGGGGGCCAGTTTACTATCCAACAAAGTAAATACATAAATTGGCAACCCAATAAAGAAAAATTAAATCGGTAGTGGCTCTAAAAATTGGAATAATTACACGACCTTTTCCCACAAAATTACGACGGAAGGAAAAAAAAACCAGGCAAGAAAACAGGAACAAACAAAAATTTTCCACTAATAAAAGAGAGATAAGTTTGTTGGGACCACTTTCAACATTATATTAAGAAACTATGGTTTTAGCAGATTTAGGATCAAGATTGAGGGGTGCTTTGTCATCTGTGGAATCTGGTTCTGATGACGAGATCCAGCAAATGATAAAAGATATCTGTTCAGCACTTTTAGAATCAGACGTCAATGTTAAATTAGTTGCCAAGTTGAGAGGCAATATCAAAAATAAAATCGACGAATCCAATGTATCTAAAGAAACTTCAGCTATGAATAAACGTAAAAAATTACAAAAGATCATTTTCGACGAATTGTGTGCGTTAGTTGACTCCAATGTCGAACCTCCAAAACCAAAGAAACTTTCTACATCAACCAAAACTATCAATGGGAAAAAAGTGAGATTGTCAAAAGAATCAAGTCACGTTATTATGTTTGTTGGTTTGCAGGGTGCGGGTAAAACTACGTCATGTACCAAATTGGCTGTCTATTATAAGAAGAGGGGATTCAAAGTTGGTTTAGTGTGTGCCGATACTTTCAGAGCTGGTGCTTTTGATCAGTTGAAGCAGAATGCCATAAAGGCAAATATACCTTACTATGGTTCGTATTTGGAACCAGATCCAGTTAAGATTGCATTTGAAGGGGTTCAAAAATTCAAACAAGAGAAATTCGATATTATAATTGTCGATACTTCAGGAAGACATAGACAAGAAGAACAATTGTTTACAGAAATGGTTCAAATTGGAGAAGCTGTCCAACCAACCCAAACCATAATGGTGATGGATGGATCTATAGGTCAGGCTGCAGAATCACAAGCTCGTGCATTTAAAGAAAGTTCTAATTTTGGGTCAATCATATTAACCAAAATGGATGGTCATGCCAAAGGAGGTGGTGCTATTTCTGCTGTTGCAGCTACAAAGACACCAATTGTCTTCATAGGTACTGGTGAGCATGTGGGTGATTTAGAGATTTTCAAACCAACCACATTTATTTCAAAACTTTTAGGTATTGGTGATATTCAAGGTTTAATTGAACATGTTCAGTCATTGAATTTGCACCAAGACGAAGGACATAAACAAACAATTGAACATATAAAGGAAGGTAAATTCACATTGAGAGATTTCCAAAATCAAATGAACAATTTCTTGAAAATGGGACCATTAACAAATATAGCATCGATGATTCCTGGTCTTTCCAATATAATGTCACAAGTGGGAGACGAAGAAACATCGAAAAAGATCAAAAATATGATTTATATCATGGATTCAATGACCACCAAAGAACTAGAAAGTGATGGTAGAATATTCATAAAGGAACCAAGCAGAATCGTCAGAGTAGCGAGAGGTTCTGGGTGTGCTGTTGTCGAAGTGGAGATGATATTACAACAACATAGAATGATGTCAACTATGGCCAAATCTGCCATGGCTGCACAAGGTGGTCAACCAGGCCAACCAGGAAACCCAATGGCCAACAATCCACAAATGCAAAGAATGATGCAACAGGCTCAATCAAACCCAAATTTTATGCAACAAGCCATGAATATGTTAGGAGGCGCCGGTGGCGGTGCTGGTGGCGCTGGGGGATTAGCTGGAATGATGAACAACCCTGCTATGATGCAACAAGCACAACAGATGATGAGACTGAATCCTCAAATGATGCAACAGGCTCAACAAATGATGAAAAATCCAGGAATGATGCAAAAGATGATGCAACAGTTTGGTGGTATGGGTGGTATGTAAAGAGAATTTTTGTAGTATAAATTTTACTTAGTTATTAATGTATTTCATTTGTTCTTATTTCATTTTAATTTCTTTGCATAGACATTAATAAATACACATATAAAATACAAACCTGCAAAAAGCAAAGACAAAGCATTACCTGTAAAAATCTGGTCTTGAAGTGTTCATACCATACTCAGATAAAGCATTACTTAAATCTTCCATTGTCAATACTATCTTTCCTTGCTGGTTACCTGCGTTCGAATGTGATTGCAGTGATTGTTGTTGATCACCTTCTCCATTATTATTAGCATTACCAGTCAAGGTCTGTTGATTTGCGTATTGTTGACCCTGTAGTAATAGTTTTGCACGAACCTGAGGATTAGAGGAATTGTAAACAGCACTTGCACTTCTAATTCTGCTATATTCGTACGCATCCTGTGCAATATCACTAATGAACTTTTGGGTAGCAAGAGCCAACAACCGTTTAATCTTTATATCCGATGTCTCAAACCCATTTTTGGCCAAATAATAGTCAGTTACCGCGTCGGGAATAATTGGTGCAAAGTCGCCATCCATCAAATCGAGCACTTCCTTTAACGATTTATCTTTACGTGTAAGGTCTGGTAACTCGGGTATTACTGACGCTGGTGGGGTACCGTTAGCTGTACCTGTAGGATGAGCAGTTGATGAAGCAGCATCATTTTGAGATTTTGCACTATCGTCAGTGTTGATCTTTGTATCCGTTGTTTGGCTCTGAGATTGTTGGGGTTGTTGGGGTTGTTGGTCGTCCTGTTTCTGTGTTTGTTCTGGTAATTCATCTGGGACAATCTGATCATCAACGTCATTAAACTCAACGTCCATCTCTTCGTCTTCTGGCTTATTTATGGGTTCACTCATTTGTTGTTATATTGATAATTTGTATTGGAATTGATAAATTGTTCACTTTGTTGCTGGTTTGGTATTATTGTTTTTCGTTTTTGTTAGGATATATTTTTTTTTTGTTCTTCCAAAGAATTTGTGTGTGGGTTTCGATATTTTCCAGTTTCTAATATCTCAATAATCTATCACACTTCCTAATAGTTAGCAAAGTCTTTTTAATTCTACAGTACAACCTGACCAACCCACGCTAGGTCATGACGAGTCGAAAACTAAACCCATATGAAAGTTCTACATTTGAAAATTCTTTACTGCTTAGAGTGGATGGGGCAATTGGTGCCATGTCGCTATCGCCCAACGGGAGAGACGCAGTTTTAGCAGGGCGACGAGGTCTTTTTATTATTGACTTAGATGACCCATTTACACCTCCAAGATGGCTACATCATATAACTTCTTGGGAAGTGGCCGACGTTCAGTGGTCACCTCATCATTTTGTAAAACCATCATGGTGTATTTCTACCTCGAATCAAAAGGCACTATTATGGGATTTAAAGAGACCGTCAAGTAACGCAATTGCAAGTATACTACATTCGCATAATAGGGCCATATCTGACATCAATTTCCACCCATTTGATCCTGAAATTTTAGCTACATGTGCAGTTGATAGTTTCATAATGAGTTGGGATATGAGAGCTCCAAGAAAACCAGTTGCAAAGTGGGCAGAATGGAGAGCTGGTGCAAGTCAGGTCAAATGGAATCACGAAAACCCCAACGAGATTGCGCTGTGTCACGATAGTTCATTTTACATTTGGGACACTAGAAAAGGTGCTTTACCTGTTGTTAAAATCGAAAAAGCTCATGAGAAAAAGATAAATGGGATTGATTTTACTCAAGGATTGAAAAACATTGTAACCTGCTCCAATGACAATAAAGTGAAATTTTGGAATTTGCAAAGCGACGAGGCTTCCAATTACATCTCAAATTTCAATTATTTTGATAGCGCACAAAACAGTCCGATTCGTCCCAGTGTAGTTATAGAAACCGATTTCCCAATAGCTAGAGCCAGAAATCTACCTTTTGGATCTGACAAAGCATGCGGAATAATGCCTTTGGCAGGAGGGAATAACTCAATTCATATAGTAAACTACGATGATGCTTACCGTGATTATTTACAAGAAAAGACCACACAAATATTAAGTAGCCAGCCCGTTTATTCATTTAAAGGACATCGAGGCCCTATAAAAGATTTTCTTTGGAGAACAAGACACGAATGTTACGAGGGCTTTGATTCTAGAAAGAAATGGAAAGACTACCAATTGGTGACATGGTCTTCAAAAGACTACGATTTAAAATTGTGGCAGCACGATGATAGGATTTACAAGGGTGTGAACTATGACCCTACTTTTTTTAATGTTTTCAAAGACGAACTGGACTCAGAAACCTCCCGACCGGAAACACCACGAGCAGAGCATGTTTATAAATATGATACCTTTTGCTGTGAACCACGAATAACGATAGATGATATAACAAAAACAAATGGTGGCGATTTGCTTTCTGCAATGACACTTTCATTAATTGCGGAGAAACATAAATTAGCCAATACGGAGTTTACACAGTTGAATCATCTCAACTGGATTTCAGGTGTTCGAATGGGACATAATGACTCTGCTGAGCGGAAGAACAGTTCCTCAAGTTTTGAAGATGATGGACCAACCAACTTGGGTGAGGAGGTTAGTATCGTTGGCCACAAGTTTCCTAAAATAAGATTTGAAAAAATATCCGTTTCCACTGGGGAATTGGTTATCAGTTTACGTGGGCCGCTACCTACACTAGAAAGTACTAGTATGGACCGCAAAGATTCGGTTGAATCAAATGAAAACAATAATGCAGAGTCGGCAGTATCATTACGTGATAAGAGTATTATCAGTGAAGGCGATAAGGATACCGAAAAAATGAGCCACAAAGAAAGAGAGAGCTTGCATACTGAATCTAATATTGAGAAATCCAAAGAAGAGTTTACAACTGATCAAAAATTGGTGTTTATACGTCTTGAAATTGGTTTTCCTAAGGCATATCCATTCTTGGAGCAAGTCAGTTCAGAGCAATTCAAATCAGCTAAAAAGTTTTCCAAGCTACAAAAACAGAACCAGATTAAGTTCAATATTGAAGAGACCCATGAGTTATCAACCTCTACCAAGAACATAATGCAGGAGAATTTGGACAATATTGCACAATTCTATACTAATAAGTATCAGCGATTTTGTCTAGAACCTTGTTTAAGATATTTGATGGGAGAGAAAGTGGAGCTTGATGACGATTTAATGACTGAGGGCAATCAAAATGGAACCGACAGTGGCGATAGTGAGGTCATCCAAGAAGTAGGTGATGAAGCATGGGTTGACGATTTAATCAACCAACAACCCGATATTCCGACATATTCGTCCGGCGAAGAAGAGGAAGGAGAAACTGGATTGGCCGATTTGATCCCTGCACATGACAGAACTCTATACCAAACAACTGATTCCGAAATTAAGGACGATGAAACACATTTGGGCCGAGTTAATGGGAAAGTACCTACTGTTGATAGTACACCTTTACCAAATGGGTGTGGTGCTATTTGGTCTCCCACCGGCCAATTGGTTTGCTTTTTTATACCAAAGTCAAAAGCAGATGGGGATGCACAGGAAGACAACGAGAGTAAGGCATTCCAGAAATTTAATATTTTTAAATTTACAGACGGTGGGTTTAGTCTGCCACACCATCAAAAATCCGAGTCTATAGGATCCGAGTCTGGGACTCAAGACGACTGTGATTCAGATAATTCTTCTGAAGATGACAATGACAATCGATCAGTTTCTTCTTCTTCATCCGATGGCAGCTTTGCCAAAGATTGGGATGAAATGTTACTGAATGACGCACCGAGAGTAAGAGTTCAGGGATTGTTCAAAACTAGTCTTGGCTTGGGTAATTATTTTGATCACGAAAGCAGTCACAAATCATCATTGAATAGATTGACAAGCAATGGGGGTACGGCTTCCAACTACAAATCATCCCTTAAAGGTGACAGAAAGAAGTTAACTGATGCAATTCAACTGAGAAGAAAAAATATTGTGGGTATATTTGATTTTGGACATTTGCTCCCTGATAAATACGAACTTGCACGAGAGTACAGAGTACTAGGAGACTCGCCAGAAATACTAGCAAAGCACAATTCTTCAGTAGCTCTAAAATATGGGCTCAAAGAAATTAGTGACGTTTGGAAAATACTTGAAATGATTCTCATTAAACAAACACAATATTCAGACATCATTGATGACTTTTATCCAAATTATAGCTTGAATATCCCTGTTCAGACAGAAATTGGCGATAAATTTCTCTATAAATCACGATTTTATTGGAATACACATCCCTTTGGAAGTGCCTGGCTTATTAAAGAGATTTTCGATTATTTTGAAAGGAAATTGAATGTACAAATGTTGGCGATGATGGCATGCATATTGTATGAGAATCCTAAAAACTTGAAAGTAGCCAGTGAATTAATGAATGTCCCTGTTCACACACCTTATCAAGCTTTGCCACCACCTGCTATAGTATCATTGAGTGCTCGTGACAGTACCATATTTGGGCTTTCTTATGGGAAAACTACAGTTAGCGAAGATACCGGGTACGATCATAGAAATTCAGCTTTGCTGGGCACTATAAAGGAGTCCCTGGCCCCGCCTGCCACTGCTCACGCCAGATCCATAACTTCGTCGATTGGAGCAGAGAGTATTGCTAATGGATCGCCAGATAAATTTAGAGTTTTGAAAAAAAACTTTGCATTAAAATCGCATTCGTTGGGACCTTCCAACAACTCGCATTCTTCCTTGAATGACTCTTTACTTGAATCTAATGTCTCTACACCGGAACGGAATATGAGAATACCGTCACTGGAAAAGAAAAGTAAAGGTATTGTTTTACGAAAACCATATCCTTTGAAGAAATTCCGACCAAAGCCTACCCCTACAGTATCTATTGAGATGCAAAATATTGAAGAGTTGGATGTCTACGAAGATATTAACTCAAGATCTTTATTGAGTTCGATAGACAACGACAAGTTGGTCAAATATAGAGAGATCTATGCTGAAATGTTGTATAATTGGCAATTGCCTGTGGGGCGTATCAAACTTTTGAAATTCAATTATCCTGAGCTGGAAAGAACGGAATTGACTGCTAAAGATATTCACAAGTGTTCAATTGGATTCAAAAAGAGATCGCAACAGCATCCGCATCAAAATTTGTTGAACCCAATAACGACAATTTATTCAAAGTTCCCAAACTCATGGAATACAAGCAAAAGACAATTATTAAAATATTGCAATTTGTGTCAATTGGCAGTAACTAAAAACTTCACTTTATGCACAGTGTGTGAACATATAATGCACACGGCATGTGCCAGAGAATGGTGGACTACAGATAATAGTGAATGTGCAAGTGGTTGTGGTTGTAGATGTTTAGAACGTAGCTTTTGATAGTTGTTTGTAATAAAAGTATCTGTATGTACAAAGGAGTAAGAAAACTAGATCATCCTATCTTGAATCACTCAAGGTTGACGTGTATTTACTATTTGATCCTTCAACTTTTCGTCCCACTCTTTAGTAAGTGTGTCCAAATACAGGACAACGTCGTCCAGACCAGTGCTGTCAATCTCTTCTTCTAATAAATACTCTTTACCAGATCTAGTACAAGCCGAGGCAGTTTTGCAGTTTTGTTTAGTTTGACCTAAAGCAGCAGCAACAGGAGCGTTAGCAGCAATATACCCAGAAATATTGTGATATGGTGACCCTAAAAATCTTGCAAGGTAGAATAAAAATAACATACCATAGTATGTGAAAACATTCAAATATTGGAAAAACGAGAAACTTGTGAATATCCCAGGATGAACTAAATACTGCTTGATTCCATATTCTTTTTCTAGCTTGTTGTAAGTTCCAAAATGCATCAAGTCAACCAATCTTTTTGAACCTTCATAGCTTGCTGGTGATCTCAATAATTGTAAATCATTGAAAGACAAATATTTTGGACTTGACATTAATGAACTGATCCACACTATTTTCCCACCATTTTCCAACAAGTGTTTGATTCTGTGGATAAAATAATATGGTCCAAACACATTTGCTTGAAAGACTAATCCCAATTTATCGCCACTTTCTACTCCAACTTTTTGTAATTTATAAGTTGGATTAGTGACTGCCTCAATTGGGCTTTGCAAAACTTCAAGAACTGCGCCAGTCCAATCTATGCCTCCGTATACTCCTTGGGCCGCATTAATAAACAAGTAGTCAATATGTTTGTATCGTTTATTCAATTCATAATATGCTGATAAAATTGATACCATATCAGTGAAATCCACCAATAAATAGTCAAATTCCACCTTGTTTACTTTAGTCGGGATTTTTTCCACAATATATTTTTTAATATCAGAAATCACTTCCTTTACTTTTGGTAATGTTCTGGAAGTAACAACAAGAGTAATTTCTTTGTTGTCAGGAAGCCCCTCCAACAAACGAACAGCTATATTGAATCCTAAATTTGAAGATGTCCCGGTAATGACTGCAACTGTAGAATCCTTTAAAAGTGACATAGCTAGATGTGTTGCAAGCGATGGTGTGCCAAAAGAGAAATGAATGCTATTATTGTTTTCTGATAGATTCACATTTTTATATGTCTATTTTTTTTTCCCAACTTGAGTATTTAATTTTTCACACAATAATAATAATGTTACGCGATCGTATAAACTGATAATGTAATCTAACTTAACTCTATACATCACAACAAATTGCTTAAACGATCCAGAGATCATTCCAACCGATATTCTTTCTTACAGCATTTGAGAACCCTTCATTGTATTTTACCCATATTCTTGAAGTTTTAAACTCCTTGTTTCCATCAGATGATCCTTCATCAGTATTGGCAGTATGAGTTTTGGAATTAACTTCTTCATATCTCCCTTTAAAGAAGTTAAGGCTTGTAGTGGCAAGGGTTTTCGATCTTTTAGCAGCCTTATCTCCGTTATTTGATTCTTTAGTGTTCTCTTCTAATGAACGTTTGACAGATTTTTTGGAAACATCAATTCTATCCAATTCTGCTGTAATCAATGGGAACAACGATTGACGACGAAGCTGAATTTGCTTCACAACAGATGCTGCGGGAATAGTCGTCAAGTAGTTATCATAAATTGTCAACAGATCCAAATCTGGATTCAACTTGAGTGACGATAAGCCAGTTTCCAAATCTTTCAGGTATTCCAAGGACAAGTCGAGTTCTTTCACCAATCCAGCAATCCTTTCTAAACATTTCTTTTCTGTAACATTCAAATCAGACTTTACTTTAGCTGACATATGAGGAGATAATATTTTGGCCAAGCATGGTAAAACTAAACTTGCAGCATTCTCAGCGTTCATACCAAGGGCTACTCTCATTTGTACCAGCAATCTATTTTCTATCAGTCGAATTATATTTTTATTACTTTTCAATAATTGACTGTGTTCAAAGTCTAAGTTCTTGGCATTAGGAATCAATGTTTGGTTTCCTGGCTGGACTCGGATATCGCTAAATAAAGATGAGGCCTTTAACAAAACTAATGGAGAGTATTCATTAGTCTCATTAATTCTGGTGAACCGCGATTGGTAACTTATCCAATCACTGAGTTCACAAGGTTTAATTAACGAGTCGTCTTGAATGTGAACAGTGTCTAAATATTTGTCAAATATGCCTTTGAGGACTCTGTCAAATGTTCCAGAATTACTTGCCAATGCCCTACCTTCCCCATTCATAAACCCATCAAACAAGCGAGCAAGATTCTCTTCCTTAGACAACTGAGGGTCTCTTTTGAAAAGTTGATCAGTCATTGCAAACCAAGAAAGCTGTCGATCAATTAAATGAGTATCCTTCGAAATTCTTCTTTCAATAGTGTCAACAATTCTACTATTAAATTGCATATGATTGATGCATGCTCTGATGTCACCTTCACAAATTTCCACAATATCACCAATTTCTTGATGATCAAGTCCCATATTTTCTTGTTTGTTAATTTGCATCAAATAATCTTTGACTGATTTGATGGCATTCCCTCCCGTTTTTGCACCGGATGATGTTTTAGAAGTAGTTGGTTTTCTAAATTGGATAATTTCTGAGATTGGTCTCAATTTCTCCATAGGATTGGGTCCAAATCTATTTGATTGTTGGGAATAAATGTCATTGGCAATACAAATAATGGGACGATTTAAGAAGATGTCTTTCTTTTTCGATTTCTTCTTGGCTTCGATTTCCTCAGTCGACAGTCTTTTTAGTTTTTTGTTGAGGGCACGGTGATCTGCTTGGACCAAATCATTCAACACTTTGACAACGTCATTGATATTTGCCAAGGAGTCAATTTCGTCTATTATTAAACAAGACGGCTTACCTTGTGAGTGAATAGAATTTGATGTCAAAGCATTGACGATTTTGAGTTTTAATGCAGAAGCTGCATTGGTGTAAGCAGTAGACCCACCGCCAGAAGCCTGTGGTAGGGTATCCATACTATTTGCTGCATTCAACTCTTGAACGGTGTAGCCCATATGCTTTGCCAAAATGTGTGAAATAGTGGTTTTCCCAATACCAGTAGGTCCATGGATTAACAATATTTTCTTATAAGGTCTTCCCAAGGGATCTGAATTTTCCGTGTTTAAAATATCGTCACCAAACACCACGGGTGACCATTTCTTCAACCATTGCAAAATCAATCTATACTGTCTATCATTACCTGCAGAGCATAATTGGATAAAACTATTTGGTTTGTATTTTTCGGTCCAGATTTGAGACGAAGTAGAGTCATGCTTGATGGAGGATGATGATGGGGGGTCTGATAATTTCTTTCTATTTTCTTTAAATGAATTTCTCAAGTTGGCCTTGTTCGTTAAAGAATTCATATCTAGAAATATTCCTGAAAGTTGCTTCTCATCGATATTTACTCTCTCGGTAGATCTTGGAGCTAACTTAATTTGTTTACCTGAAAATAGTTTTACTGTCTTTGATGGTTTAGATGCTGGTGAAAAATCTTGGTCCATGTCATCAAAATCAACAACAACAAGTTCTTGTGAATCTTGTTTTAAGCTTTCTTGATTAGGTTCCAAATCCTTTTGAGGTGCTATTAGATCTTGTAAATTAGTCTGATTTGTTTTAGATAGTTCGTTAGTTTCGTAGTCATGTATCACATCCTTGAATAATAATGATTCTGACATATTGAAAGCATTTCCTCCAGTTTCCATATTCGTTTCTGGTTGAGTAAACAAACATGAGTCCTTCATGCTAAATTCGGTACTTGAAGGCATTGGCTGTTGATTATGATCCTCTGATTGTATCATTTGATGAGTTGTGAATTTGTCTGTGTTGGATTAATATATGGAAAAAAAAATATGCAGTTTGGTAAACAAGACGCGTCTAACCAAATTTTATTTTTTACGGTGTTGCGAATTCACTCACTTTCTATTTCCGTGATATAGTTCTCTCTAGTGTCACATACTCAGCCAATATTACCACGAATACAGGGCTGATTAGACCAAGTGTGACATTTAAATAATCATCTCAATATGAAAGAAAGTTTATCTATTTGATCAGATATTCATGATAATAAATATGATAGGAGTCAAGACATATTGGCATATATGTTATATATTAAATAATTTGAAAATTCCAGAATCCAATAACACCAACCAATCATTGTAATTCAACGTTGAGATTTGAAGGAATTCAGTTCCAAGAAGGCATCTAATTGTGTTTGAAGAGATTTTCTTGTTATTTCTTTTTTCATTGTTTTGAGGTAATTGGAATTAAATAAATGACCACATACAGTAATAATTTGCATTACGAGTATTAAAAGAAGGTGCTAAATTTCTTTTCTACAAACTAAAACCAAACCAATAATGTAAAATACTTTTGAACAATCTAAAATGGTAAAAACAAACGACAGAGGTATGGCTTTTGGAGGGTTGTTTGAATTGTCGTTCTTATTCACATTAATGGAATAGATAATCACCTATTTGTAATAATCAACCTTAACCTTGATAATCACATTGAAACTATTTTTGCTAAACATTGCTCAATTGCACATCAAATATGAACTCAAGTAAAAAGACTATTAATAATTCCTTTCAATTTATCTGCTCTAAAGCTGTTAGGTAGTAGACGTGCTCTCATAAATAACTTATTATAATAACAGGCGCCATAGTCATTGTATCGCATGATTGGTCGTCTAATGAAAAAACCTATGTATTATAGTTTCCACCTTATTATAGATTTATAGAGTTTCTAGGTTATTCATTCAAGACAATACACTTTGACCCTTACATATTTCAAATTTTAATCTCTGTGGCAAGTGGGAAATTTAACATCTTTATTGATACTAACTTTAATTTCAGAAGAGTTTATAAGTAATTTTTTTCCTTTTCATAAATAAGATAAATCTGCTTGTGTAGTATAAGTTTGGAAAAGAATCTTTGATTTTTAGGTTTGATAAAAACTTCCAAAGTATATATTAAGAATTTTAATGGTCATTTGGTTGCAAAAGTGCAGCGTCCACGTGACACAAAAATCTGGGTCTTAGTTTTAAACCTCACAAATACAGCGTATATGAACAAAACACACTTTGGCAACTAAATTAACTCTTATGGTTAACATGCATTTCTGCTTATTTAAAATAAATAATCAAAGGCGGTGATCAGGGATTCATTGGAACTGTATTAGAAGATTCACGATTAATGAGCACTAGTTACTCATCACACCAAAGGTTTAACTTTGTAAAAACTTTCCAATCCGTTTGATAGTTCATTTTCAATGCATTACCTACTGTATAAAAATATGTGAATAGCTTGTAGTGATTCCGGTCTCAATTTTTGTGTGTCAGGATTAAAAGACCTCAACACCAACAATAAGAGACATCCACTAAACATATCATTTTTGAGAAAAACCCACTCATGTCTAAAAATACTCCAAGGGGTAAAATTGTCGATGTTGTATCCTATCATGTTAGAAATGATATTGGTTACGTTTCAGTTCGTTACGAAAATGGTGCCATTAAAAAATACAAAGAAGCAACACTTAACAGACTTGATCCCCAAGTTTTGAAGAAATTCTTCGGGAAAATAGACAAGTAAAGGAGTGATGAATGCCTATTTTTAGAAATCAAAAAATCTGTTTTAGCTGAACTCTTGTTTTTTCAAGTAATACTTGAATTTTCACACTATTATATGATACCTAATACTTTAGATGTACTAAGAGGAGTGTTTTGAGAGATTCAGGTGGCTAGAACAATTCAATTTAAAGGCTTACACGTGACTTGGTGAGTTTCTACTAAACTAATTTTATGGAAGGGAATAGTGAAATGACTTTAACCTTAAATTATATTACCTTCTTTGCATAATTGAGATTTCCACCTGTTTTGAGTTTTTTTATTTACTTTTATCGAGAATATACAATTTCATTGACTCATAGTTAAGACAATGTTTGTATGATGTAAGCAGAGAAACTCTACTGTAGAGTTCTATCACTCATCATATATAAGAATTAGCTTTTTTATAAATAATGCTAGAATCGAAAAATTCTTATTTCAATAAATTTACAGTATAAAAATGAATGACTACTTCCTTGGATTTTATTTTCTGCAAAGAAATTTCTTTCCTATAAGAGATACAAAGGTTTAATACCCTCAATTATAAACTTTATTCCATATAATATTCAAATTTGAAACACGAATTGTCTAATGCCAAGAAGCTCATCTAAAGGGAATATCGACTCTATTAGATCCAATTATACTGAGAATGGAATAGATTACGTTGTTGTTCGTTATGAAAGTGGTGAAACGGAACACATGAAGCTAATTGATCTTTTATTGCTTCCTCATAATAAAATAGCAAAGGTTTTGAAGAAATAAAATGATATTTACGATGTTGTTGGATTATTAAAAGTTTGATTTATTGGCGTAGACCATTTTTGCTTTATACTTATTTTGTAGTTAATATTCAAAATTATTTTCCCAAAGTGTAAGGTTACTCCCTTTAGGGATGATTCCGTTCAAAATAAAGTTATTGATGGACATTAAAAACACATTTTCTGTACGATGTTTAAAGTTTGTCTTGGTGGAAACCTTAAAGTGGCTAATGACAAATTCGAAATTGTGGATACTGACAGGTAATGCATGACCACCATGGTTTTGACTTAATTATTATCAAATTAACATTTCCATTTAAAAACCTGGCTTCCAAGAATGATTTAAAGTCTAATAGATTAGTAAATAGTTGTACTCTATTTGCTCAGTATACTTTTTCTCTCTTTGCGGAACAAACTTTTGCAACTCTCGCTGCAAAGTATTGCCTTAATATAAATTTTGTGACACATTCCACAAAAGCTTATATGTTAATAAAAACCCATTACACCTAATTTTACAATATAAAAGTAGCCCAGTATATCTCAAAATAATTTTCAATAATTGTTTACTTGTATGTTTGAATGTCAACAGCAAGTATACAACTACACTGAATAATCAATATTCAAACTTTTACTTAAACTATTACAATGTCAAGTGGTACTTATAAGGGTAAACAATTTGTTCTCATTTGTCGTGACTACAAAGATGGTGAAAGGTATCTTACTGTACGTTTCAAAGATGGTACTGTTAATACTGTGAAAGAATCAGATGTAAAATATGATCTTGAAGAACCGTATGTAATTAGAAGATCACCTTAAACGAATGGAGGTCGGATACATTTATTTTGTAAATGCTGAATCTAGAGCTGTTTCAATTTTTTTGGCTTCTTAGAAGCAGCTTTTTTTTATTTATGCTAGATTATTTATTTTATATTTTTTTGTACATTTTATAATTGTGAAATCATATAATAAAAATCTTAAACATGAAAATCAAAAGATATATAGTTGGTAAAGATCTGATACTTACACAAGCAGGACACATTTGTTTACTTCCCGCAGCCAAACCAATTTCTTAACTTCTTGAAGATTTGTTAAGAAGAAAAATTCAATAGCTTAAAATCTAAATGAAATGATTTGTAACTTAATTTACTAATTTCTTATTGACTTACTCTTGTCTCAGAATAAGCTTAGTTTTATTAACAAAATCAATTTAGTCTGGATTATAGATCAATTGCTTATTGTCCTTACAAGGTAACTCTAAAAATGTGAGATCTGTCACAAATTTTGGAAATATTCATACACAAAATTAAATTATTATATAACTTCTGATAAAGAACGCTATTCAATTTGGTAGAAATAATTTTTAAAGGTAGATTGTCCAGTACAGTTGACTAAATATTTTATACTTGTTTATTATAAGATAGAAACTTCAGTCAAAGCCCCCCCAAAAAAGGACTTTTACCAGGAAAGAAATTTACAATGCCAAGTGCATCTTCCAAAAGAGAATCATGTGAGATACAATATGCTTACACTGATGATGGTGTAAGATATATTGCTGTTCGTTACAAAAGTGGTAAAACTGACATCCTTACACAAGCTGAGTATCGAAGACTTTACCCAATTCAACAACAGGGCACCAAAAGAAAACACGACGGTACTTGAGATCACGAAAGCGGCTTTTGATGTTTTTGGTTTTTATTCCTTGGATTGTTTATGTTTGGGGATGTTAGGTTTATTCTATTTTATATTTGTGTATAATCAATTCTACAACTAAATATTGAATTCTAATAATCAATTTATTAAAGCAGCAAAAAGCATACTGTTGGAGGAGGCAAACTACAGATAGATCAATTTGTTCAAACTACACTACTTTTAACTTCTATGTGGAACTATGTTTCAATTAGAGACTGATTTTTCATTTAACTAACAATATTGGGCGTAAATTTAGTTTATAATGATATATTGAACAATAAACAATTGACGTAAGTCAAGACTTAAGGTTATAGATTAACCTTAATTTGATACATCCCTTCTGAAAAACTACAATAAACCATATATGTTTATAGTTTACTTTTGAAACAAATTGAAACTTTTGCAACTAAAAAAAAACTAAAAGCACTGAAAATGTAACACATTACATTAAGACTTCAGTCTCCAGAAAATCAATTTTACCTCTCCCCTTGATTATTGCATCCTGTTCAAATTGCAATATATAAGCAGATGATTATTCCACAAAATCTAACATTAAGATTCTTGGTGTAATCCCCAAAAGTTTCTCTTACAGACTTCTTTGTGGCTAATCAAATTCAAATTCAAATAGAAATGCCCCATTTACGTGGAACCTTTGAAGGTAGACGTTTTGCTGTTGTCGCTAGAGAACATAGAAAAACTGGAATTTATGTCCTCATCTGTTTTTCAGATGGTACTTCTACAACTGTACCAGAATCAGCACTTGTGTATGAGAAATAAGTTATCTCAACTGCACATAGAATGAAGAAATTAAGAGATTTGTTAATATTTACAAAAAAAAAGAGGGTTAAGTTGATATTGCTTGGTTATAGTTTTTTGTTTATACTATTTTTTGTATAGGTAATTTGAGTATTATGAGTGATCATAATTATTTCCCCAAGAATAAACTTTTATAAATAAGATTGTCTAAAATTTTCATTCAATTATAATTTATAATACTAAACTTTAAACTAACTGTGAGTAATTTAAACTGATAAAGTCTCCCTGAAATCAATCTCAAATATAAAATGTGGCAAAGATAGCCTACAGTTTTTGATGATGATTTTCCATTTATTTACTAGAGATTCATCAAACTAAACAAAATCAAATCCAAATTCTACATTCAGTTTGCCTCCCCTCCTACCATCTTCAAACAGAGGAAGAAATACAATCATAATGTCAAGAGGAGCCTTCGAAGGTAAAAAGTTTCTTGTTATTGATCGTCAACGTGTGAAAAGATTATGGTATATTACAGTCCAATTTGAAACTGGTGAAATTGACATATTGGATGAAAAGGATGTTGAGTATGATGAAGATGCTCCATTAAAAGCCAAATCCAAGGCAAAAAAATAATATGTCCCAAGTGTTTTGCAGTTTGCTTAAAGTTTTGTAGTAAATTTTTATTTCTATATACAACATTCTAAGATACTATAATTGCGTTCTACAATTATCAAAGTAAGTTCTGAATTGATTAACCTTGTAGAAATGTTAATAAGAATTCATATATTACAATAAAACTATATATGGGTTATACTACAGGACTTTTTATTTGAATAATAATAGTTGTGACTGATCATCATTCTTAGGGAACTTTTTCGAAACCTAAAACATTCTAGGCAAACTTAATACTATTAGTTATACTCCCATTTTTAAACTTTTAGGAGGATGTGCTATAATTTATTGGATATTCACTTTAATAAATTGCATTATATAAGAAGCTAATCATGCCCTATCAATTTCTGATACTTTTATTTTTGCTAATCAAAACATACTCCAGGGTTTGGTGAATATTCAAAGTTATATAACAACTATAATGTCAGCAATAAGTGGACTATTTAATGGTAATAGTTTTGTTGTTATTGGTTGTGGTACAAAAGAAGGTGAAAAATATGTAACCATTCGTCTTGAAAATGGTCAGATTAAAACAGTGAAAGAATCTGAAGTCACGTATGATGAAGTAACACAGTTAAGCGACTTTTTACAGAATATTTAAAAGGTGCAAATTATTTTGGTAGTCATTTGTGTTCTCAATTCATTTTATTGAAAGTTATGGTGGCTTTCCGTTGACAGACATGTGTACCGTGTATTTCTGTATGTGCAATGTTTTGAATTCTATGATTATATTTGAACCATTCTAATCTCTTGTCTTTACCTCTAAACTATTCATTTTGGAGTAATTATGAACGTGTAAGATAATTGTCAAGTGCACAGATTTATTAACTTAAAATCCAGAATTCTAATTAGAACAAATTCGATGAGCTTTTTGATTGTATATTACTTTGTTGTTTGTGGATAATATGGAATAGGTGTCATCCTTGACATATATAACAGGATATCCAAGCAAGCACAAATACATAGTAATTCCATTCATTAACTCAAGAGTTCGAGTTTTAAGGCATTACTTGTGGCTTTCCCTACTATTGTCAGCAAGATCATAAAAGTGAACAGTTTGTAACTTAGCAATGAATTCAGTTATTTTTGCTCCCCATTTTACGAGTAATACCCTAGTAAGTATCATAACCAACTTGTACTACCAATGTAATCCCCTGAACTCGATACCAATTAGTTATTCTAACATTAGATCGTTTACTCGGTATTCCAATGTGACATCTTTGATAATGCGATCTTTGGTGAATAATTCAAGTATTCAAAGGGATTAATGGGAATCGGTAATAATGGTGGTGATGGGAGATGTGGCCGGGGTGGATCGGATGCAGGGCAACAAACGGTGGCAGACAAAGGAGAAGTGCGAATTTATTGTTGTTCTTATTTTTTGCCACACAATTTTGCTTCAAAACAAAAGCTGTGTTATAAAGAAGAAAGAAATAACTACAATGAGTTTTCGTTTAAAAACAGACCAATAATTTAAACTCTGATTATAATATGGGAATACTAGTTTGCTAAACAGTATCATTTTACTTGTATTTTCTCTTGCTCTCATTCATTATGTATATACAATTATATATTAATAGGATTAACCCTTGTTAAAAGAGTTTTACCTACTTGTTAATGAACTTTGCCATTTTGGATTCAATTCTCTCTCTGGTTTTTTTTTTCGCCATTCTTGATTCCAACTACCTTTTTTTTTCCCTCTCAATTCTAAAACTGTCTCTCTGTCTCTCTATTTTTTTTCTTTCCTTCTTAGTAAAACCAGACTTACTATTCTATTCACTTCTTATTCAATATATTCTTGATATCATTTTCATTGTAACTCTTTAAATATGACTGATAAGGAAAAGAAAGTCAACAACAGTAATCCACAAGAAGATGTACTGCGATTTTCTGACGATGATAGTATGAGTATTCAAGACGCTGACATTAGCGATAGTGAACACGATTTATTGATAAGATTATCACAACAAGCACAACATCGTCGAGCATCGCAAAATCAGTACCACAATGATATTAATGTTATAGGTGATGACTCCCATAATGATACAACTGCCAGTTTAGACCTTGAAGTTGTCTCAAACGAACACGACATTGAAGATCATTTGGATGATGAAATTATCGAAGAAGACGACGATGACGACGATAACAGTGACAACGATGATAATTCACACGATCATAGTGACGATTTTGAAGATCCTGATTCTATGAGTATGATGGAAACTGCTGATTTCTTACGTCAATTAATGCAAGCAAGAAGAAATAGAACCACTGAAATCCGTAATCTGAATAGTGACAGTGCCGGCCAAAGCCTAAACGAGGATGATGATGAAATGGATAATGACGAACATGACAATATCAACGATGATGACGATAATGATGGAGATGGAAATGAACATGACGAAGAAGTTGAGGAGGCGGAAGATGAAGATGAAGATGATCCCCGTGCTGAGTTTTTGAGGGCAATTGGTGCGCTTACAGGCGGCAATAGAAACAGCAGTAATGGTGATACCAGCTCCGGTGGTAACGGGTTTGTCGATGTAATGCAAAGATTGATGGGAGGAGGTGTTATTTTCGATGGAGGATCTGCTCGTGATAGTGGCGAGATAGATGCGTTGGTCAACAATTTAAGTCAAAGAGAGGATACCTACATTGTCCTTGAATCTATGAATGAGTTGTCAGAGAGATTATTGATGATGAACGGATTAACCGCAGAAAGATTGATCCCTGCCAATAAGTTAGCTAGAAGCTTGATTGAAATAATGGAAGATCCAAAGTTGGAAGAGGAATTGGAACTACATTTGGTGGCATGTCGATGTTTATATAATTTCTTGGAAGTGAATCAAGATTTCATACACGATGCTTTGAATAATAATGCCATTCCTGCCTTGTGTAATAAACTTTTGGAGATCAAATATATCGATTTGACTGAGCAGGCATTGCAGACACTTGAAATGATATCACGAGACCCAATTTCTCATAATAGTATTATATCAAATAACGGGTTAACTGCATGTCTACAGTATTTGGATTTTTTAACAATTCATGCTCAACGAAAATGCTTAACTATAGTTGCCAATTCATGCAGTAATATCTCCATTGGAAATTTCCCCAAAGTCAAAGAAGCATTTAATGGTATTGCTGAAGTCGTAAGAAATCATAACGATAAGGTAGTTGTTGAAAATGCATGGTTAACCATTTCAAGAATAGTTATGTGTTTCAAAAACAAACCTGATCTATTAAATGAATTGTTTGCAGATAAGGAGTTACTTTTCAAAGAGTTGACAAAAGTTATTCTTGTGAGTTGTAATAAATCCCTGAATACCAGTTCGGAATCAAATCAAGTAACACTCAATCATGGATCCAACTTGAGTTTGATTAAGTCGTTGATAATTTTAGTTAGTGTGAGTGTCGATGTTTCTCGGATATTGATTAGTGAATGTGAAATTGGATCTATAATTGTTAAATCATTAAACAAATATGCCAAACAAAATCAGGAAATTGACCCCTTGAAAACTCATTCTGATAGTATATCTATTGAGGCATTAATGTCTGCACCTAAAGATTTGATTTCTCAGTTTTTGAGTTTGATTGGATATTTATTACCCATTACATATTCAACATCTGATGCTTTATATTTAAGACCTAATTACGAACAAGATCAGGAGAGACAAAATATAAACCAAACTAGGATTGAATTATGCACCCAACTTATACCGAATGAGTATTGGAAGTTTGTCAATGATATATGGTCATTATTAATTCTAAGTTTCCAAGCAACCATGGATTTTGAGATTAGACGTAAAGGGTTTGTCAACTTGTATCGTATAATTTGTTCAAATGAGAGCGATTTTTCACTCATTAAAGATGTGGATTTTATTGCAGGGTTACTTGCTAACGTTGTCACTCAATATCAATCAATTGTAATCAAAGAATTTGCAAGTGTGAAGAGTAATGATGACGATATGGTGAGCACCGATGTTGAAGAAAATGAGGAACTTGGTCAAGCTAGTACATCCCAAGAAGACGAAGACGACTATGATGACGAAGATGAAGACGATGAGGTTGTAGATGAAGATGAAGATGAAGAGTTTTCTATCCTAGATAGTCGAGGTACATCTAGTATTCAAAGCAGTACATCATCATTACCAGAAGATGTCAATAAATTGAACTCATTGATGTTATTGCTAAGTTCATTGAAGATCATCAAAGTTTTACTTGAAAAAGCACCATTCACAATTATTGGCTTATTTGAAAAAGAAGGTTTGATCAATGACGTATTAAGACTTTTGAAGACATTGAGTGACAAAGCTGATCTTAACGAAAAAGATCCAAGAGCATCCATCAATCTGATGATGAGTGCATACTCAAATAAATTTATTGATAGTGAATTCACCAAGGAATATGAGTATAAATTAACCAGCAGAGTAATTTATTCTAATATCGTTAGTATTGCTACCGATATTAACTCGTTATATCAACAAAGTAAAAATGAAGGATTACAGAATATATCTGAAAACATGAAGGTGTTACAAGAAGTCAAGACAACTTTATCTAATCATAAAAATATCAAGTCTTTTAGTTACAATCAATGGCTTGAATTGTGGAATAATTTGAAACTTGCATTTTGTGGGTCATCTTCACCGGTTTCTAGTTTTGAATTGATTTCTTCTGGTGCTATAGAATCATTGACCAAATTGTTTAGTACTGATTTCGGTTTAGAATCAAGTGATTGTTATAAAGCATTCACAGAAGCTTTTTGGAAAGATGATTCAGCTACATTTTTGGTTCAGAAACTTCAAGAGGCGTTAACAAGATCAGAATCATTTGATATTGTTTCAGCTACCAGCAGCACAAATAACCAATCATCGTTTGCTCGAGATCAAAACCAAGCTGCAATCATGGCAAACCAAATTAAATTAAAATTGATTGCTGAAGATGAGAATAATGATCAAAGTAAATTACCTGGAAATATGCAAAATATGATTTTGTCAGTTCACGCCATTGCTACATTTAAATCTGTTTTTGCATTTTTGAAGCAAAGATTTAAATTTTTTGAAGAATTAGGAGGTTCATTAAGTCGAAGTTTCAATAATGAAGATTCAGAACGCAAACAGGATTTAAATATTGAATTTTTGATCAATGGAGAAGTGATTCCTAATGAAACAACAATCTATGGTGTCATATACCGTTCTTTACAAGAAACTCCAGATGAAGTTGTTAACTCAAGTAAAATATGGTCTAAAGTTCATAATATCACTTACCGTAAAGTGAGTTCCGAAGTTAGCAAGGAAGCTCCATTTACTAATTTCAACCTTCATTATAATACTGATCGTGAATTAAGTTTATATGACGATACAACTATTAATATTTTGAAATTATTAAAAATACTATTCCGAATGAACAATAATTTTAGTAATGGTGGTGGTCACAATGTGGCTACTAAGGAGTTTACAAATTGGAAATTGGCTGTGAAGTTGAATCGACAATTGGAAGAACCATTAGTTGTTGCTAGTGGTACGTTACCGGGTTGGAGTATTCATTTAACTAAACAATTTCCATTTATTTTCCCATTTGAAACGAGAATATTCTTTTTGCAATCAACTTCATTTGGCTATTCTCGTTTAATTCATCAATGGCAATTGCGTACAAACCAAGGTGGCGATGACAATGTTGGTAGTACTAGTACCAATCAAGGTAACAATCAAAGAATGCAATTGGGTAGACCTACAAGACACAAAGTTAGAATTTCCAGAAAAATGATGTTACAGAGTGCAGTGAAAGTATTGGGCATGTATGGATCTACCCCAGGGATTTTGGAAATTGAGTATTTTGATGAAGAAGGTTCTGGATTGGGTCCAACTTTAGAGTTTTATTCAACTGTGTCTAAAGAGTTTTCCAAGAAAAAACTAAGGTTATGGAGAGATGAGGAGCCAAGACAAGCCAGTGATGTTGATGTTGATGTTGATGATGAATCTTATGTTGTCAACAAATATGGATTGTTTCCTAAACCAATGGATAAAACCCAATTATCTAGTGAAAATGGTCGTAAAGTATTGTATTTTTTCTCCTCATTGGGTAAATTTATTGCTCGAGCTTTATTGGATTCCAGAATCATAGATTTCAATTTCAACCCTGTCTTTTTGCTGCTAATCCAATTATTGAATAAAACCAATGGAATAAATTCAACTTCCAGGACCAATACATTAAAGTTATCGAAGAAAATGGCTACTATTAGTAACTTACGTTTGGTTGATCCTACTTTAGCTGATTCCTTACAACATTTGAACAAGTATATTGAGTTGTTTGAATCTAATTCAGACATTCACAATGTTACTGTTGATGGTGCAAGAGTTGAAGATTTGGCATTATTTTTTGAATTACCTGGTAATCCCGATTATGAATTGATTCCTAATGGTAGTGATACCCTCGTTACTGCCGATAACTTGGAGCTTTATATCAATAAAGTGATTGAGGCAACTTTGTTTAGTGGTATTCTTACTCAGACTAAAGCATTTATGGATGGATTTTCTAAAGTTTTCCCAATAAATTCGTTAATAATATTCTCGTCACGTGAGTTGGTGGAATTATTTGGTAATGCGGAAGAGGATTGGTCAATGGATACTTTAACTTCGAGTATTGTTGCTAATCATGGATATACTAAAGAATCGGAAGCCATAAAATCATTAATTGATATTTTGATGAATTTCAGTATTGAAGAGAAACGAGAGTTTTTACAATTTTTAACTGGGGCACCAAAATTACCTATTGGTGGATTTAAAGCTCTTAGACCTGAGTTGACAGTAGTTAGAAAACATGCTGAAGACGGCCTCAAAGATGATGATTACTTGCCTAGTGTTATGACTTGTGCTAATTATTTGAAATTACCAAACTATTCAAGTAAAGAAATGATGAAAGAGAAATTAATACAAGCCATGAAAGAGGGTGCTGGTGCCTTTTTGTTATCATAAATAAGGTGTCTGTCTGGTCAATTTTTTCTGTTAATACTATTTTATGTGAATTATATTTATATATAGATCAGGTAAAAATAATGTAAATCTGACTTTTATAATAGTTGTCCCATGTATACTTTCCACTGTAAGACGTGTGTTGTCCAGTGGTCGATGATTTTGTTAAAGTTATGACAATCTTAACTTTTTGGTTGTTTCTGTTTTTTTTTTTTGTGGTGGGTTTTTCTGTTTGTTTGATCGTTCGCTCGCTGTTTTGTCTGTTCGTTCGTTCTCTCCTTTCCAATTTCTCTAACTTCTCTGTCATCATATTATTGATATTTTTGATATATTACCACATAATATCTCTAAAATCATAACTCACTATTCAAATGTCAATCAACCTTAACGAACTTGTTGATTCATTAATTCAATCAGCACCTCCAGCTGAATTGAAACAAGTGTCACAATCGTTATCCTCATTAACTAAGGGAACATCAACATCGTCAACCAATTCATTAATTCAAGATAGTATTGAACAATATGCCCAAGAGAATATAATTAGTATTGATAATATTATTATTTCCAAATACAATAAGGATGAGAATTCGTCTAAATATATTGATTATGTTAATAACAAATTGTTCAATGTTGATTGGCAAAATCAAAAGATTATTGATGTTGAATCATATCACGACAACAACAATAAAAGGGGCAGTAATTATGATGAATTGATTCAGAAATTGTCTCAATATGGTGATGATTATTATCCATCAAACTTTGCATTTACAGTTATTCCTGAAAGTGAAGATCAATTGAGAGTGATTATTATAGGACAACGAGCCAATCATGATAATTTTTATACTGGACAATGGAAATCAAATTATTTAATTACTGAACAAGGAATCAAAGGTAATATTGATTTAGATATTCATTATTTTGAAGATGGTAATGTCAGATTGAAATTCAATGAATCTATCAACAGTAGTAATAATAATAATAATAGTTCAACTTTGCAAAGTGGTAATTTGATTAATAATGCATCTAAAATTGTCAACTTTATTAATGAACAAGAGAATGCTACTATGGTTAAAATTATTGAACAATTTAATAATTTGAATCAAAAATCATTTAAAAATTTACGAAGATTATTACCAGTTACCAGATCAAAAATTAATTGGGGGTCTGCTATTGGTAATTATAGATTAGGTAGTGATGTAGTCAATAAAAAGTAAAACAAAAAATAATAATACATGTTTATAAATATATATATATCATTCTGTTTGTCTTATATTAATTTATACAACATCCAAATTATAAAGAATCCAAGCAATATCATTCCTACTATCCGAGTAAGACTAGCATTTCTATTCATAACTGTTCTTAATTCTCCAGAAGTTTGTTTAACCAGCACCATTAAAGAATTGAAATTATCATTCAATGAATCTAGTAGGGAGTTTTCTTGTTGAACATTATTGTGAATATCATGATCTACGGTGGTTCTGAATTGGTGTAAAGTTGAAGCTAACTGTTCAAATTTCTGATTGTTCTGATGTTCTCTTTGAGAATATAATGTATCTGACATAACTGAAAAATGATGTATTATTAAATGAAACTGATGGATATATGGTTTATAGAAGTAACAACTAACAGAAATAAGTCAGCCCTTTTTTTTAATTCTTTTATTTTTTTTTCGTTGTGTAATGATTGTAAGATTGTGCGTTTTTGATTCTTGTTTTGGATCTTTATAACTGACGTGTCTATTGGATCAAAACTTGACTACCTTGCCTCTACCTTACATCCAAATCAATGCTTACAATCAGACTACTAACTTACATTATGAGTGGTCTCTTAAAATGTGGCTAAACCTAATCAAAGTTTGCTAAATACTTCCTCTCGTGTTAAGGTGTAGATATAGATACTAGTTTTAACCCAATCCAACCTTTAATTGCATCTCAATTCATAATCAACTGTTGACAGAAGTCATAATTACTCTTGATCTTACGTGACTTAAACAAATTCTCTTCGTCGCCACTCCCAGCATTTCTAAGATGCACACTAGAGTCATCTTATTATGATTAATAACTCAAATCCAAGTCTATTGAACTTACTAATTTGGGTGTTTGGTAAATTATTTTTGCGCCTATCAATTCCTATAGCATTTAGGACTTATTTCCTAATTTGGGTTTATCACCGGTGCGTTGTGTGTGTGTGTGTGTGCACCATACTCAAATGCTTACTAAATAAAATTGGTCTTTGTTTTTTGATTGCGAATTTTTGGTGTAAATGGAAAATTGACAAATGCGGAGTTAATTCCTAAAAGAAACGCAATGATTAATAAAATGTATGTTGTATTACAAGGTTTTGAAATTTTTGTTTATTAATAACTTTAATCACAATTTCAGGCCTGTGTCAATTAGTAATCAAATACTGGGGAAGATGTTGCAAAAGCAATTTAATCAAGTATTTCAAACAATATAAAAGAGTCCAAAATCCCCTAACCTTTCGACAAAATTATTTTCATTCAGTTTTCTACATCAAACACTTGAAACATAACAAATCATAGATATTGAACTTTCATCTTTAAACTACAATGACAATTTCCAATTCCAATTTATTCAAACCAATCAACATTGGTAAAAAAACTATTAGTCATAGAATTGCCCATTTACCAACCACTAGAAACCGTGCTACTAAAGACCATGTCCCTACTGATTTAATGCAAAAATATTATACTGATCGTGCTAAAACAGGTGGATTATTAGTTACTGAAGCTACTTTAATCTCTTTGAATCAAGGAATTTATCCAAATGTTCCAGGTATTTGGAATAATCAACAACGAGATGCTTGGAAGAAAATCACTGATTCGGTCCATTCTGTTGGTGGATTCATTTCTGTTCAATTATGGGCTTTAGGTAGAGTTGGTAATGCTAAATTATTGAAAAATCATGGATTACCATTAACTGGTGTTAGTCCAATTTATGAACATGAACAAGCTGAAAAAGATGCTATTAAAGCTGAAAATCCAATTCAGCAATTGACTCAAGATGAAATTAAAGATATTATTTATAATCAATTTGCTAATGCTGCTAAATTAGCCGATGAAGCCGGGTTTGATTTTATTGAATTACACGGAGCTAACGGTTATTTGTTTGAACAATTCATTCATCCTGGAACCAATAAGAGAACTGATAAATACGGGGGATCAATTGAAAATAGAGCCAGATTTTTATTTGAAGTCGTTGATCATTTATCAACTATTGTTGATCCTTCTAAATTGGCAATTAGATTATCACCTTTAAATAATTTCCAAGTTCCTGACATCAACCCAACTGCAAAGGAAGATTATTCATACATTATTGCTGGATTACAAAAAAGAGCCGATGAAGGTAAAGGTTTCGGATATATTAATGTTGTTGAAGGTCGTTTTTCACCTGATGGAAGCACTGAAGCTTGCGATGTCAATTTTGTTGGTGATATCTGGAAAGGTGCTTTGTTAAAAGGAGGTAATTATACTTATGATAAGAAAAACAATTGGGAAACAATTGAACGTGATGCTAATGCGGATAACAGAACTTTAGTTGGTTTCGGTAGATACTTTATTGCTAATCCAGATTTGCCAACCAGAATTGAAAAAGATTTACCATTGAATGATTATGATAGGTCCACTTTTTATGCCAATGATGATTATGGTTATAATACTTATCCATTCTACGGTCAAGAAATCAAGGCTGACTCAGAACACAAAGTATTCGGTGTTGCTTTAGCTTGAGAAAAGAAATTGAAGAAGTTTATATACTTATATTTTTAGAGATATGTAACTAATCCTGTTTAAATAGAAAAAAAAGAAATTACCATTTTATATGTTTTTAAAGTTGACTACCTGCAATTTGGCAAAATGACTACAGCTTTATACTTCTTTCAATAGAAGAATATCAGTGAGACGTGTATTATATCAGTAGGGTTGTCCAGGTGCAGCTCTATTATATACATCATTCCCAAATCCTGCACTTGTATCTTGTTGTTGCAATTGACTTGGTGGGTACTGGTTAAAAGTTGTGGCTGGTGGTGGGATATTGTTGCTATTGTATCCCAGATATTGTGGAACTTCTTGGTGTGAGCCTGTCCTTGTATGCGATTGGTGATACTGTGGTTGTGTCTGTTGAGACTGGGTGAATTGAGGTGGCACTGTTTGTGATTGTTGTGCATAATTGCTAGTCTGTTGAGGCTGTGCGTATGGTTGATGATGTTGTTGTGATAGTTGAGGTTGCAGTTGGCCCGGAAATTGTTCAGTGGGGTATGGAGACATCTGATACATTGCTCCTCCTGTGTTGTGTTTGGCTCTGCTTGAAATCAGCTTATCTAGTAACTCATTATACAATTTGATTTCAGAATTCAACAGTTGATTTAATACTTTCAATTCTTCCTGACGAGCTCCATATTTATCAATTGAATTACCTAATTGAATACGCAAAGGAATGATCTCATTATATAAGTGTGTTACTTCGTCTTCGTTTATAGTTTCTATTTGTTGTGACGACAAGATTACTAACAATCTTTCAATTTTCCTTTGTTCCTCGGTGATTAACTTATTCTCAATTTCAATTTCTTTGGCAATATCTTGTGGTGATTTATTAACAATAGGTGTGACATAATTTAATGGGAATATCCCAATTTTGCCACTAGGTAATGATCCTCTCCACCAGTCACGATAAACTGATTCAATCACAGTTATAACATCACCTTTACGGAATGATAATTCATCAGGTTCATACGAAACTAAATCATATAAAGCTCTCACTTTTGAAACTGTAGCAACTGTTTCCACTGGAGGCGATTCTGGTTCAGGTTGTATTTCCGGTAAAGGTTTATTCACATCAGGTTCTTTCTTCCCAGTTTTCTGTTGCTCAAATTCTTGCAATGACAATTTCAAAGCTCTCTGTAATTCATCTTCTTCACGGTCTTTGTCTTGTTGTGTTCTTTCCTTCTTTGCTGGTTTTGAAGGACCTTGTGTTTGTTTACTAAAATATCTAGGATGTTCCAGTCTTGCCTTGTTATATGCATCAGTCATAGGTTTCAATGATGGATCTCCCTTAAATGCATTATATAATTGTGTTAACACTTCACATATTTTGTATTTCACTGTGGCGTGCAATTTCTTATCCGATAACCTTTTAACCAAAGCATCTTGTAAAAATGATTTGGTGGCTATTTCTTGTTTGACTCTGGACCCACAATTTTCAGCTATAGATATTAATAATGATAAGGATCTTAATACGACATTGGCATCTTTTGAAGTTAATTTAGTCTTCAATATAGTAATGGTTCGTTTAGTTTCGGTTTCGGGATCTGCTGAAATTCTATCACATACATCAAGAATATATTGCCAGTTATCTGATGTTAATGTAGGATCGGTTGCTTTGTTAATCAATACGTCTAAAGAAGTCATGGTTGTTGGTAAGAATTGATGATCGGGGTTACTAATTGATTAATAGTGGGAGGAGGCAAAGTAGTTGTATTATAATAGCCGAGCACCATGATCCAAAAAAAAATTAAATGAACAAAATAAGAAGGAGGCAAAGGTGCGATAAATGTATATGCAGGATTTTGATAGTCTGTTGAGGTGTAAGGCAAGAGACTCGTAAGGATACAATCATCTATCTACCAATATTGTACAGTGTAAATCTTAAAAGAGTTCAAGGTGTTCTCAAAGGCAAAGTGTTCAATAAGTTTAGGATGATTGTAATAGCTAGAAGACCTGGAAATTTCAGTTTGAATTCACTACATAACCAATACTGTAGATGACTAGAAGTGTAATCTCACAATAAAGTATTACTGTTATGGTTCTAATTGGAATAAGCAGAGGTATAATACAAAACTCTGAGTATTTAGAGTCTTCAAGTACTTTGCTTAAAAAAATTGTTGTTGAAGTGAACTCAGTTTTACGTTTTTTAGGGGGATCACAAAATTTAGGGCAATTATTTTTCCCAAAAAATAGGGAAAAATACGAAACGATTATATTCAAATAATTAAATGAAGAAAGACAAAGGATAGAACAAAGAGATCCTGGTACTGAAAGAAAAAGCTAAATAACTTTGATGCTGAGGTAAGTACGGTAAACATTCATCAAATATAATACAATTGGAGAAACCTGGCAGTTTAAATCGCTTCCCCCAAAATTATGATTATCGAGAATAAACGAACCCCACAATGGAACGTTACACAACCATTGACTAACTCAGTATGGAATAGCAACAAAGATGAAAAAAACTTTGTGATTGCTTAAGACATAATCTTTACTCCAGCAAAAAACTAAAACTAAAAAATAGACCAGAAATTATTTGGGGGAACCAATACCTACTACAATTTACCACGGCTAACATATATTCCGGCTAAAAACAAACAAAGGATCTTAGGTGCTCCCTGTATCGCAGCGTTAAAGAGCACTACAAGATTTGTGTAAGAATCCGTTGTTGAGCTGCGTGCAGTGTTCGATGAAAACGTCATCGAAGGGGTCTCCCCCCAAGAACTACTTGCTAATAGTTATAAATCATATTTCACTGCCAACTTGTACTATAGGTCGAAAACCGAATAATCGCAGGTTTTTTTTTAAAAAATTTCAAAAACCATCTTGACTTTGCCGTTTCCGGTCCAAATGCAAATTTTTTCAAGTCTCTTCTTCTATAGGCCCCCATCAGTTCAAAAATAGTTGTATAAGACGATTATAGTATTTTTTTTTTGGTGACGGTTTGTTGTTTGACACAAACATGATTTGTTGAGAGTTTCTCCAAATATTAACTAAACGAAATCCCCCACTCGGAGAAACTATTTTTTTTTCTTGGTTTAAACAAACGTTTCACTACACTGGAATTACTAAAAAGTTAGTTAAAAAGAAAAGGCATATGATCTTCCCCACCTTGTTTGACATTTCAAGTCCTGTATTATCAGAAACCAATTCTAATCCGGATTGATCAAACTCAGAATAAATAGAAAAATGAGAATGTCCTGCTTTTTTCGAAGTTGGCTCAAATCATCACTTGCTTACTCGCAGTTGTTTGCAAGACAAGCCAAGCACTTGGTATAATTAACAGTTTTTATGATGTCAACCTTAAAATAACTTCCCATCTATGATCTTTTAGGAAACATTTTCCTATGAAATGGTCAGCTCATAACGATGACTTGTTGTTATTTTTTTCCCAACCCTTTCATTGTCTTCCCCCACATACATCCCCAACACGTAAAAAAAAAAAGTCTAAAAGGCTTATTGTTTTTCCGATACACAAAACCTACGCACTATGCAGAACAATAGCAAATCCCCCACGAAGCAAGGTTGTTGCAAATTTTACAAATTGTTTTATGGTTTGTCATCTTAACCAATTAACTAACTAACCCCCATCCTCCTCCTTCTTCTTCATCATCATCGAATATTGAGAAATTTATTTCATAACAACAATGAAAATCAAAAAAAAGTATAAAAATGCAAACCATTCCAGCAAATATAATTTGTATTGGTTTTTTTTATTTAAACATTTTTTATTTATAATCGTTTTCGAAATTTAATTAGATTCTACTATCAATACAGTTGTTTACTCGGTTTTTAAGAATTTATTTGGCATTTTCTATTTTGTTTACTTTTACAAATTTCATCGTTTAACATATTTATTCATCAGATAATTCCCATCACTACCTTCATTGAAAATGTCTACTACAAAACCAACAACGTCACATGTTGAGTCTGATACCAAACCAGATGCTGATCATCTTGAAATAAGAAAATCTAACTTATCTGAATCAGATCTTGGAGTCGAAGAAATAAGTGATTTAAAATATATCAACCTCCCACCGCTGTTGCAACACATGACACAAGAAGAGTTAAGAACATTAGATAAAAAAACCACCAGAAAGATCGATTTAAGATTGATGCCAATGTTGATCTTCATTTACATTTTGAACTATTTAGATAGAAACAATTTGGCTAGTGCCAGATTAGGAGGTTTAGAAAAAGATATTGGTTTGGTTGGTAACCAATACCAAATCTGTATTTCCATCTTGTTTGTTGGTTACATTCTTTTCCAAGTCCCATCCAATATGTTGTTGAACAAAATGGGTCGTCCATCAATTTACCTTTCTGTTGTCATGACTATATGGGGTGCTATTTCTACTGCCACGGGTGCCGTTCAAAGTTTTGGTGGATTGGTCGCAGTCCGTGTGTTGCTTGGTGTTGTCGAATCCGCATTTTTCCCTGGTGCCTTGATGATCTTGTCAAGTTGGTATGACAAAAAAACACTTGCCTCCAGAAACTCTATTTTATACGCTGGGCTGTTAATTAGTTCTGCATTCAGTGGTTTGATTGCTGCTGGTATATTGAAAATGGATGGCTTGGGTGGTGTTCAAGGTTGGAGATACCTTTTCATTATTGAAGGTGGTATTACTGTGCTCACAGTCCCATTTGCTTACTTTATTTTACCAGATAACCCATCAAATACCAAATTCTTAAGCCAAGAAGAAAAAGACATTATTATGTGGAAAATGAAGAGAGATCTTGGAAATGTCAATGACTCTGATAAAGAAGCCCAAGAATCTGAAATACAAGGATTTATGCATGCATGCAAAGATATCAAGGTCTGGCTTTTGTGTGCTATTCACCTGTTCTTAGTTGCTGCTTGTGGTGTTACCAATTTTTTCCCATCAGTGGTGCAAACATTGAATTTCGATAGAACTACCACTTTATGTTTGACTGCTCCTCCATATGTTATAGCTGTTGTTGCAACTTATCTTTGGGCTAAACACGCAGATCATTCTGGAGAAAGATTCTACCATGTTACTATTCCGTTAGTGTTATCGTTAGTTGCATTTATCATTTCTGCTGCTTCATTAAACACTGGTGCTCGTTACTTTAGTATGTGTTTGATGATTCCTTCCCTTTATTGTGCATTCGTTGTTATTCTTACCTGGATTTCCAACTGTTGTCCAAGACCACCAGCTAAACGTGCCGCTGCTATTGCCATTGTCAATTGTTTGAGTAACTCCACTTCAATTTGGAATGCTTATTTATACCCATCAAGTGATGCGCCACGTTATTTGGTTGCATTCTGCTGTAACTCAGCTTTCATTGTTCTTTCTATTCTTTTTGCTGTTGGTTTGAGAATTAGATTGACCGTTTTGAACAAGAGAATTGAAAGAGGTACCATGGACTGGCAAAAGGAATTGGGTAAAGGTAATGATGGATCAAAGATTTCTCCTGACTTTAGATTCTTATACTAGAAATTGCACAGGTTGCAATATAGGTTTTAACAAATGTATAGTAATGTTGACATGTAAAATAAATATAATTGCATTGACTATAGTAAAAGTAAGTTGTAATAGAAATAGTTGGGTTTGAAGAAGCTCAATAAGAAAAAGACAATTCTGTTTGGACGTGTAGTAGTTGCACTTTGCCAAAGTCTATACTGAGAATCCCTCCCTATCTTGAGCTGAATACAATATCAGCGTAATATGGTTTTAAAGATTACTTTTGTTGCAATGTAATACAAATAGCATAAATGAGATTATAGAGTTTGAATATGACAAACTCAGTTTAAGGTTATATAACATTGGAAAGCTTTTGCTTCTAAGAACTAAATATCCAGTATATATTTATAACACTTGTATTTAGCATTATTTGGGTATCATTGTAGACGTAAAATTTCCAAAACTAAAAAAAATCATTCCTCTTTTTGCAATTGCATTTCTTTATAATACAAAACTGGAGATAATCGCTTCAATTCCTTTTCACTTATCTCCTTATGAAGATAATTATTCAATCGAACAACGTAATATTTTTTACCCTCTTTAATAGAATATGACCGAACTTCAACAATTTTGGTAGGGGCCAAATTTTCATTTTGTAACGGCATAGTTGTAAGAATAATGAGAATACAATTACTATGTTTGATATGTGGGTTTTGGATTTTGAGATCTAATAACATTTGTCTGAATTTTGGTATCTTCTGTTTATATTTATATTATCAAATCAGTACACCAAATAGGTCATTACATCTTGATTTAAGGTTTATTGTCCCTAAGTTTACTTCTAGGGACTGGTCATATTATAAAGTTAAAAATAACAGAGTTTGATATGACTTGAGAATAATGACTGTAGAGGTTAATTTATGAAATACTACGACATAATAGTTTTGCATTGTCTTTGTGTTTACAAATTATAAAGTCAATATTTAAAAATGATTAGGCAAGATACTTGAAAGGGCTTATCCTGAAGATTCTTTCAAAAACCCTTGTCATTACGTCAAAAAAGGCTCCGTATTATAACTTCGGATTACAAAATCATATTAACAAGCCACAACAAACTAGTTATACATATATTTCTATTGAAAATAAATGAAATAATAAAGTCTATTCACATCACTAAATATAACTCTGTAAAAATAAAAATATATTCACTTCTTATTTGATGGGTTTTGTCTGGCTTTTAATTTAGCATACAGCTTTGGAGCAGCTAGTTTAAATTCTTCTTCAGACATTTCTCTAACCAATTGATTCTTCATACGAATAACAACGATGGTCTCTCCATTTTTACCTGATTTTGTCAGAATATCGGAAATTTTGTGGGGTGATAAATCTTTTTCCTCTGACAGCATGACAATACGGTGATTTGATTTGTTTGGTTTTGGTGATATAATGATGCAAAAAAATAATCAGTCCTATTCCCTCCAACGTACACAGCTATATATATATATATATATATTAGTAAATGATATTATTTCTATTCAAAATTGAGGAAATGCTAATAGCAATTAAAACCAATGACTTAACTTTGTTAACTTAATGTTATACTGCAACATGAAATTTTAGGAATACGTCATCAATATTTCCTAATTAATCAAAAATCAAAGTTGGAAATGACTCGAAAGTTAATGATATAAGATTTGACCTAGCTTAAATTGCATAGTTTTTCATAAAGTTAAATACTCAAAAACTCAATTTAATTTTCTATTATAACTTCAGGAATCAGCAAACTAAGTTTATATAAGAAAGGGTGTACTAATTATTGACGATGTCTTCTAAAGGATATCTGGTCAATGTTGTAATACTTTCTACACGTGGTAGCACTTCTACCTTAAAGTACAACAAATACATAACAAATTCTGATAGAACACAATTTATTTTCACTTCAAAATTCAAAACTAAATAAACACATTCTAAATAACCATAGAGGTTTCAATCAACCAAGAAAGATAAAGTTTCTAAGCACTAAAAAATAAATAACTCATTTGTTTCTATTTTTTGCATCCTTCTTTTCCTTTTCTTTAAGGGCTTTGTAATCAGCATACACAGTTGGATATTTTTCCTTCAATTCTGGTAAAGTCATTTCCACAACTTCTTCACCTCTAGCCGGAGTAACCATATAAACAGTTGTACCACTCTCTGTTTCGTGAGTCTTAACACTAGTAGGTAATCTTGGTTTGTTCAATGGCATTGTAGAAGATTTTCAAATAAAGCTTTGTAATTGTATAGTTTTGCTTTGATTATCAAATGTGATATGCAAGTGAAGATTTCTTAATTTTAGTTATTCCTTTTTTTGGATGAGAGGGTGATTTTATATCTATTTATATATTGTTACATAGTCGATCATCTATGAGAAGATCAGGTAAAGCAAGTACGTAGACTTCACTTTGCTTTGTTCTTTAGTTCAATTGCATATTGGAGCATTTTTATATAGAAAGGGAGTTACCATGGTTTCTGAACCACTCAACATGGAACTTTCCCCCTAATAAGGACTCAATCTTAATAGAAAATACTTAGATTACACTTAAACTCTAGTGTACTTGATAAAGCTAAATCTCCTAAATTCTGTGGTTTCACCAAATGTTGCAGAAAAGTGAAACCACAGAAAAACAAGACGACTACTGAATACCACATAAATTCTATTTAGTTTTTACACCAAAAATTAAAAATTAAACTAACCCCAAATCCAGGGATGGTAATCACCATTGATGTTTCATTATCCAAAAAAATATTTTACTTTTTGGTGGATTTTAGTATTAGTTAATTTGGTAGCATCTTAGTGGATACAATCAGAAACCCTTAATTACATGAATCAACAATACCGTACATCACAAGTTGGAAAGTATCGTATTGAATTTATAATCAGAGACTGTAAACTAATGAATAGACAACATAGATATAAAAGAAGGTTATATTCAGTATGACACCTGGTATATCTATATACATATTATGAAAATTTTGAAAAAGTGTAATTTATTATTTAAATGCATCTTGCATTATTAGGAAATCTTTTATCGGATTTAATTTTCGCATATAACTTTGGTGCTGCTCTTTGCAATTGTGTTTCAGTGACTTCTCTAATTAAATAATTATTAAACCGAACTATGAAAAATGTTAAACCATTTCTACTTGTTTGAGTTCGAACTTCAACAATTTTATTTGGTGGTAAATTTGGATATTCCAAGGGCATCATCTATCTAAGCCAAACAACAGACAGTCTTTAAATTTTGAATTCAAGTGTTCTTTTCAGGAATGGTATATGCAAACAAGCAATTGGATTAAAATCTGTTCCTATTTCTTATACTAGTGCTTGCAATTTATATATATATATATATACTCTATTATTGTTCTATCACTTTGCTCTTACATATATAATGTTACAAGTAACATATTTTGAACTAACTAAACTTCATGAATACTAAAATATAGTACCACTTTAATTTAGATAGCTGTATTAATTTCGAAACTCGTCAAACATAAAAAATAGTACACAGAATTAAAATAAGATTTATTATAGGTATTTAGACCCCTAGAGTTTTAAATTGTTGTAACTCATATTATTCTACTTCTTCTTTTCTTGAATTGATGATCTTTCTAGAAACGAAAGTTGTAAATTTGCAAGCGGGATGTTCTTTTCCTTTATTCGTGAACGTATAGTGATTACTGTCCTTTCATATAATCACTGAAATCAACTCAGCAGTAAAACTCCCAACAAAACATTAACCAGATTTTGTTGAGAAAAAGTTTAAATCAATAACTACAACTCACTAACAAACTTTGATTTCCTTGCCACTATTTCTTAATTTTGGATTTCAAGGGGGATTAAGTATGCTGATATCTTTTATCGGGAGTTTAATTTTTAGACCACACGAATACATAGAGAGCTGACATTAGCTTTGAAATTCTATTTCAACAACCATTACTTATTAGTTATAAATATTACGTATGGTTTAAGTCATTTCCTTTTTTTTCTACAAAATTATTTAAACATAACCCTATATATAGACTTGAACTTGAACTTGAACTTGAACTTCATCATTATCAACTCTTTTTCAATGATTCCATAGCTTCACGAATTAAATAATTACCTTTAGGATCTAAATTTAAAGCCACGGTAAATTCTTTAATTGCCAAAAATTTATCATTTTGTAAATTATACAATTGTCCTAATAAGAAATGAACACTTGCTTCATTAGGTGCTAAATTTTTCAAAATTTCAAAATTTTTCAAAGCTAACAGATAATTTTTCAAACTAAAATATAATTGACCCAATTTAAAAATTGGTAATGGATTTAATGGTTGTAATTTATGAGCTAATTCATATTGTTTAATAGCTAAAGTTCGTTTATTCAATTTTTCCAATACCATACCACAACAACAAATTAGGATTATATTGATTGGATTAATGGAAATTGCTTTACGGAAATGATAATCGGCTTTTTCATAATCACCAAGATTAATATAAATCATTCCTAATCCATACAAGGCATTATAATGACGAGGATCTAGTAATAAACTAATACGGAAATTTTCTAATGCCATTTCATAATTATCATTACTGAAATATTCATGACCTTTTAATGTATAAGCATAAGTGAATTTTTTATCTAATTTGATTGCTCTATTGAAACATTTGATTGATTCATTTGGTTCATGAATCAATGAAAACAAATTACCTATCACACACCAAGTGATGGCAGCATTGGGTTGTAAATCATGTAATTCATTGGCTAAATAAGTCAATTCAACTTTTTTATTCAAATGCCATAATAATGTCAGATAATATTCCATATCTTGTAAACGAGTTCGATCCAATTTTCTCAATTTGGTGAAATACAATTCTGATTGAGGATAATTAACAATTTCATAATGTAATCTTCCCAATTTACTTAAAACCCAAGGAGTATTTTTTTCAAATTCATTCAATGACGTTTCTAACATTCTTATTGCCTTGTAACAATCATATTTACACATACTTCGATAACTCTTACCTAAATTTAAATATAATTGCAAAAGATGTTTTTCACTTTTTTCAATCTCTTTAGTAATTATAATTGATGATGAAGAAGATAGAGATGATGCGGAAGCAGTAGATGATGAAGTTGCAGGTGATGATGTTGCTGCACTTATACCTGGAATTGCATTTGTAGTGGAATTAGATGCAGAAGTGCCCTGATGATATATTGGATCTAACGTAGCCGAGTTATTACGCTTTAAATTTCTTTTTTTAGGTGTTTCCATCTGCGATGATCCTGTTTGTTGTTGTTGTTGTTGTTGTTGTTGTTGTTGTTGTTGTTGTTGTTGTTGTTGTTG
>OBUW01000128.1_pt1 | contig 58066 bp, 75 predicted proteins | sample 1475761 | NCBI WGS metagenome assembly OBUW01 (sample SAMEA2579908, study PRJEB22360) | human gut metagenome | biome: human gut; feature: human-associated habitat; material: faeces | place: Denmark | collected 2008/2010
AAAGTTAAAATAAATTTTGTGCTTGTTAGAGGTGAAGCCATATGAAATGGTCAATTACGCAATTAAGGAAATATCAAGGTAAGCCATTTGAATTTGATCAAACGGTGAGTTTTGACAATTTAAAAGAATCATTAGATTTAATTGATTTATCTCCAATTACAATCCAAGGTCAGTTAACCATTAAGTCAACAGAAGTCGTTGCGGATATTCACATTACTGGAACGTATACAATGCCTTGTGCACGTACTCTTGTACCAGTTAAAGTCCCACTAGATGTAACTACTACAGAAGTATTTGATTTAGAAGGGTACAATCAGTATAACGATGATCAAGATGATGTAGATGAACACTATCACATTATTAAAGATGGTATGGTTAATCTTCAGGATATTGTCGAGGATATAGTTATTATTGAGAAACCAATGAGAGCTTATTCAGAGCAAAGTGACCAAATGTTGACAGTAGGTAATGGTTGGGAAGTAATCGATGAGGATCAATTAGATGAGCTTGCTAAACAGCAAGAACAAGATGATTCAGAATCACGACAAGTTGATCCAAGGCTTCAAAAATTACAACAATTATATGATAAAGAGCAATAAGTAGTTTAATTAATGATATAATGTTGTTAATTAAACTAACATTTAGTATTTTTCGTTTATAATCTAAGGAGGATATATCATGGCAGTACCAAAAAGAAGAACGTCTAAAACAAGAAAAAACAAACGTCGTACGCATTTCAAAATTTCAGTACCAGGTATGACTGAATGCCCAAACTGTGGCGAATACAAATTATCACACCGTGTATGTAAAAACTGTGGTTCTTACAATGGCGAAGAAGTAGCAGCTAAATAATTTTAGTTACTCAATATAAAAAGTCCCGCTTAAAATGATTGTTTTAAGTGGGACTTTTTATATTGCAAAAAATAATTGGCGGACGAGGTATCGGCATAGTTATTCCGAACTTCCAATTAATAAAACTCTATACCCGTAATCTTCAATGAGTTCTGGCGCTTCCCTTTAATTCCTTTTACATATTCAAAATGAATGTTTTTGATTGCCATCTTTATGAATTCAGTTTTTAACTCATCTTCCATTAATTCCCAGCCGTTTAGCAATGAATACTTGAAATTTTTAATCTTCTCATAGTTAAAAGTCTTACCCTTATCATTATCCTTGCGCTTTTCATACTCATGTATTTCTTTGTCAATACGACTTATTATTGGAAAAGCTTCATCCTTATCCATCATACCTTCTATAAAAAGTGTTTGACATCTAGCGCGTTCTTTTCGCAACTTTTCAATATCGATGCCGACATCTTCTATTTCTTTAGGTTGGTTTTCGATTTTATATGATGTTAAATCAAATTGTTTTAGATAATTGTAAAATTGTTTTAAAACCTCGCCTTCGTCGATGTTACATGCATTTTTATTTTTAGTATTTTTGCAGTTAGAACAAAAGTATAGTTTAGAATACCAAACTTCTTTATTTTTAGGCGTATGCTTGACTGTGTTTAAAGTCAATTTCTGGTTACAGTTTGGACATAATAGTTTACTTCTGAAAATAGCGTTATGTTTTACGATTGTAGAGTTAGTTTTTTCACTTATCCTTAATTTTATTTCTTCGTATTCTTCTTCACTTATAATAGCTTCGTGGGTGTTTTCGACGAATATGTCACCGAAAACAAGATGACCTCTAGCTACCGGACTCGTTAGAGCATTGCCTATAACTGATCTGTGCCAGTTTTTACCTAAGGGTGCTTTGTATTTAGAGTTGTTCAATTTTATAGTTATTTCTCTTAAACTAGTACCTTTTTTCGCTTCTTCTACTGCAAATCGTAATACTTTTTTATATTCATTAGGCACAAATTTATCGTTTACTCTGTCGTAATAGAAAGGAGGGACAGTTTTAGCTAACCCTTTTCTAGCTGATGCGCGTCGACCCATTGCAGTACGCTCTTGAATTGTAGTACGCTCCCACTCTGCCATAGCACCTACTAATGTTACGAACAAACGTCCCATAGCAGAAGTTGTGTCATATACTTCTGTTGCGCTCCTAAACAACACGTTTTTATTCTCAAACAATTCTAGTATCTCTAGTAAGTCTTTAACACTTCGAGTTAATCGATCTAGTTTATAGACTAAAACCAAATCAAAATTATCTATTTCATTCAACATTTCTTGTAAAGCGGGTCTGTCTTTTTTAGCTCCGGAGTATCCAGCGTCAGTATATACTTTATGAATTTTCCAGTCGTTTATGTCGCTGTAAGCTCTTAATTTTCTTTCTTGTTCTTCGATAGAGTGTCCTTTTTCTTTTTGTTCAAGTGTACTCACTCTAGTATAAATTGCTACTTTCATGTGCTCCCTCCTCAAAATTGGCAAAAAATAATAAGGGTAGGCGGGCTACCCGTGAAAATTGTATAAAAAAAGAGAGAGCGCAGATGCACCCTCTCATGTCGCAAATATTTCAGCGACTTGTCTAATTTGAAGCTTGCCGCAAATATTTCAGCGGCTTGTTTTGTATATATGTAATATACCATCAAAGAGAGTGTAGTTCAAGCGATTTAACTAAGAAATCTAATTTTTATACTATTTTCAATTTTATCTACTGTTTCTTTTGAATATGATATTTCTCCGGCAGGGTCATACCTATTAATTTTCGATATTCTATCCTTGCTGATTGTAGTGATATTTAAAACGTTAGCATAGGTCTTTTTATACTTGAATCGCTCATATCTTTTGCGAACCTTCGAATATTTTTTGAAGTCGTCATTCAGCGATTTGTTTTCATCAAGTAATTTTTGATCGTATGGGTTTTCTGCTTTTGACACCTTTTCAAGATTGTTCATGATTTTTTTAGCTAAATCCTTACCCGTTACGTCCATTTTTTCCAATACTAAAGGTAACAAATCTTCTTCGATATGCACATTGAATTTACTTCTGGAAGATGTAAGTGGAACTACCGTTAATATTGGATTTTTATTTGAATCGTGATTATTAAGTACCATACAAAAATGGTTTCCAGAAAACTCTCTGCCAACATTAACACCTAACTTTACATAAATTATAGTGCCTTTTTTATATCTGGTGTAACTTTTGTTTTCTTTTAACAATCTAACTTCATCCAATAAAAACTCTGAATATTCAAGACACCATGAATTCATATATTTAAATTTGTAAATCTCGCTATTTTGAATCTTTTTAAAATTATTAACTGCTGTTTCTAAAGGTGCGTTCTCTTCCATCCCTCATCCTCCTCGCGCCACATAGGCGTTATTAATCACAATACAACTTTGCCCATTACTTTAATATTACTAAACGAAGCGACTTTGATATCATCATACTTCGGATTTAGAGATACCAAATTAATATAGTCTTCGCATATATCTACACGCTTGATAAGACTTACTCCATCTAATACAACGAGTGCAATTGTACCATCTTTAATAGAATCTTCTTTCTTAATAAAAGCGTATGTTCCTTGTTTTAACATAGGTTCCATTGAATCACCATTAACTAAAATACAAAAATCAGCATTTGATGGCGTTTCGTCTTCTTTGAAAAATACTTCTTCGTGTAATATATCATCGTACAATTCTTCTCCGATACCAGCACCAGTTGCGCCACACGCAATATACGACACTAACTTAGATTCTTTATATTCATCTATAGAAGTGACTTTATTTTGTTCATCTAACTGACTATTCGCGTAGTTGAGTACATTGCTTTGTCTTGGAGGCGTGAGCTGAGATGATATGTTATTAATTTTTGACATCACAGTTTCCTCTTGGCGTTCTTCATCGGGTACGCGATAAGAATTTACATCATATCCCATAAGCCACGCTTCACCGACATTTAAAGTTTTAGAAAGTAGGTAAATTCTATCTTGGTCAGGAGATTGTACATCGTTAATATATTGAGACAAAGTGCTTTTACTTAAAGATATACCTAGTTGCTTTTGATAAGGTTTCGATTTATTAATGATATCTACTTGTTTTAAATTTCTTATTTTCATGATGTGTTTTAGTCTGTTTGAAACTTTTTCTCTCATTTAGTGCACCTCCGTTTGATAACTTTATAATAAACCTTGTTGAACAAAAATTCAATAAAAAAGTTCATAAAACATGAATTTTTGTGTTGACTTAATTCAAAACGAGGTGTAAAGTATAGTTAAGTTCACGATACATGAACTTCAAAGGAGGTGTTTTTTATGTGTTACGACTACTCGCGTTTGAGTGGTAAGATAGTTGAAAAGTATGGCACTCAGTACAATTTCGCTATTGCTATGAAGTTGTCCGAGAGAAGCTTATCCTTAAAACTCAACGGAAAAGTTGGGTGGAAAGATAGCGAAATATGGAAAGCTATACAATTGCTAGGTATACCGGTAGAAAAAATACATTTATATTTTTTTAAAGAAAAAGTTCACGTTTGATGAACTAGAAAGTGGAGGACACTATGGAACAAATCACGTTAACCAAAGAAGAGTTGAAAGAAATTATAGCGAAAGAAGTTAGAAATGCTATAAAAGGCGAGAAACCAATCAGCTCAGGTGCAATTTTCAACAAAGTAAGAATCAATAATGACGATTTAGAAGAAATTAATAAAAAACTCAATTTCGCAAAAGATTTGTCACTAGGAAGATTGAGGAAGCTCAATCATCCGATTCCACTAAAAAAGTATCAGCATGGCTTCGAATCAATTCATCAAAAAGCTTATGTACAAGATGTTCATGATCATATTAGAAAATTAACATTATCGATTTTTGGAGTGACACTTAATTCAGACTTGAGTGAAAGTGAATACAACCTAGCAGCAAAAATTTATAGAGATATCAAAAACTATTATTTATATATCTATGAAAAGAGAGTTTCAGAATTAACTATCGATGATTTCGAATAAAGGAGGAAGCTGAAATGCAAGAATTACAAATAGTAGAACAGAACGAGACGCATTACGTAGATAGTAGAGAAGTAGCAGAAATGGTGGGTAAGGAACATAAAAATTTAATCAGAGATATTGAAAATTATAGAAGTGTAATTTTGCAAAGCTCAAAGTTGAGCCCTGATGATTACTTCGTAGAATCAACTTATTTAGGTGCAAACAATCGTCAGACTAAACACTACTTATTAACCAAAAAAGGTTGCGACATAGTGGCAAACAAGATGACAGGTAGTAAAGGTATTTTGTTTACTGCAACTTATGTTGATGCATTCCATAAAATGGATGAGCACATTAAACAACAAGCACAGCTTAATGTACCACAAACACCAATGCAAGCATTAGAGATGATGTTCAAAGCACAAAAAGACCAAGAACAATTTAACCAACAAATGCAACAAGAAATCACAGGTATTCGTCACATTGTCGGTATCGAAACAAAAAACTGGCGTAACGACACAAACAAAATGTTATCTGCAATTGCGCAACATTTAGGTGGCGGAGCAATGCACCAAAAAGTTAAGTCTGAAGCTTACAAAGCATTAGAAGAAAAAGGGCGTTGTAATTTAAAAATTCGTATGCAGAACCGCAAAGGCAAAATGCTAGCGAATGGTGCAACGAAAACCCAGATTAACAAGTTGTCAAAATTAGATGTGATTACTGATGAACCTAGATTGGTTGAGATATACATTTCGGTGATTAAGAGCATGGCGATTAAATACGGTGTAGATATTAGTCAATTTGAAATTTAAACAAACATCTTAATAGGAGGAACTACAAATGGAATTTGAGTATGTAGATTTAATCGATGATACAAGAATAAAAAACTGTACTCTTCGTGAAATGGAAGGTAATGAAATGGAGTTACCCGGCACTTATGTAGTTGCGACCTACACAAATGCACAAGGTAACAAAAACCAACTGATTATAAACCCTGATTATATCTTGAAAATGAAATACAAGAGTTTAAGAGCGGTTGATTAAGATTGAGCAAGCACGCTACCAGCCAAACTTTTAGCTTTCTTACCACTTCGTTTATCTCGAAGTACTTTGCTAGCAAGTTTAGCAGTTCTACTAGTAGATTGCTTACCGTTTTTCTTGCCTCTTTTAGCCATAAGCATCACCTCCTTAGGTTGATAACAACATTATACACGAAAGGAGCATAAATATTATGCAAGCATTACAAACATTTAATTTTGAAGAATTACCAGTAAGAACATTAGAGGTTGACGGAGAACCATATTTTATAGGAAAAGATGTTGCTGACATTTTAGGATATGCAAACGGACGAGATGCTTTGTCAAAACATGTTGATGAAGACGACAAGAAAGTTCTAACGTCGCGAAATACGACTTTAGAAAATTTACCAAATCGAGGACTTACTGCAGTCAACGAATCGGGTTTATACAGCCTAATCTTCTCATCAAAACTAGAATCAGCTAAACGATTCAAACGCTGGGTAACATCAGATGTCCTACCAGCCATTCGCAAATATGGTATCTACGCAACGGACAACGTAATTGAACAAACATTAAAAGATCCAGACTACATCATTACAGTGTTGACTGAGTATAAGAAAGAAAAAGAGCAAAACTTACTTTTACAACAAGAAATCGGAGAACTAAAACCCAAAGCAGACTATGTAGATGAAATCTTAAAGTCAACTGGCACATTAGCCACAACTCAAATCGCGGCAGACTACGGTATATCAGCACAAAAGTTAAACAAACTACTACACGAAGCTAGACTACAACGAAAAGTGAATAAACAGTGGGTGCTTTACTCAGAACACATGGGCAAGAGTTACACAGAATCAGACACTATACCAATTGTACGCTCTGACGGTAGAGAAGACACAGTTTTACAAACTAGATGGACACAAAAAGGTAGATTGAAAATACATGAAATCATGACTGAATTCGGTTATGAAGCTAACGTAACTGCTTAACAGGAGGGCGCAGCAAATGGAAGATCAAAACAAAAAAGTCATTTATTACTACTATGACGAAGCAGGTAATAGACAACTATTATCAATTGGAGACTTGAATCTCTATTTATTAAAAGATATTAAATCAAGATTTGGTTTATATAAAAAACAAATCCCTGATTTAGATAATCTGTTCGTTCAAATAGACGGTGTTGAATTTAAAGTACTATAACCCGAGCAATGCACCTCTTAAACAACATTATACACGAAAGGAGCATAAACAAATGAACACACTATACAAAACAACCTTCCTCATCACAATGGCAGTTGCGACTTGGAAGGTTTGGAAGATTGAGAAAAACACAAGATTTAAACTTAGAAATTTTGATTATCCAAAAATTAATAATGCTCAGAGCAAATCATTGTTGGATATTGCTAGTCACGATTTAAAAGATATTTAACTGTATTCAAAATTTTCATATCTTGTTGAGCTTTTAAGCTTTCGTATAAAGCTATTGAATAAATAATTTCGTAAGATACGTTTTCAGGAGCATCTTCTTTCAACTTATTTATTCTATCTCTAAAAAAGTCACTGTCACCACCGAATTCTTTTTCGGCTTGATTACTAAGTTCACCAAAGAAATTTTGAAAATCATTAAATTCCATACTTATCACCTCCTTTCACTAGGAGATAACTAAATTATACACGAAAGGAATGGTAGAAGTGCCACCACACATTCAACAAATGTTATACGAAATCCAGTTAAAAGCTGGTATACCTCAAAAATTAATGGAAATGCAAGGTTTGATAAACGATGAAACAACCAAAGAGGAGAAAAAAGAAAATGAGTAACATTTATAAAAGCTACCTATTAGCAGTATTATGCTTCACAGTCTTAGCGATTGTACTTATGCCGTTTCTATACTTCACTACAGCATGGTCAATTGCGGGATTCGCAAGTATCGCAACATTCATGTACTACAAAGAATGCTTTTTCAAAGAATAAAAAAACTGCTACTTGTTGGAGCAAGTAACAGTATCAAACACTTAAGAAAAAATTCATGTTCAATATAAAACGAAAAACGGAGGAAGTCAAGATGTATTACGAAATAGGCGAAATCATACGCAAAAATATTCATGTTAACGGATTCGATTTTAAGCTATTCATTTTAAAAGGTCATATGGGCATATCAATACAAGTTAAAGATATGAACAACGTACCAATTAAACATGCTTATGTCGTAGATGAGAATGACTTAGATATGGCATCAGACTTATTTAACCAAGCAATAGATGAATGGATTGAAGAGAACACAGACGAACAGGACAGACTAATTAACTTAGTCATGAGATGGTAGGAGGTCGCTATGAATCAGACTGTAACTTATATCATCCGTCATAGGGATATGCCAATTTATATAACTAACAAACCAACTGATAACAATTCAGATGTTAGTTACTCCACAAATAGAAATAGAGCTAGGGAGTTTAACGGTATGGAAGAAGCGAGTATCAATATGGATTATCACAAAGCAATCAAGAAAACAGTGACAGAAACTATTGAGTACGAGGAGGTAGAACATGACTGAACAAACTAATCAAGATGTCGATATTTTAACGCAACTAGGTGTAAAAGACATCAGCAAACAAAATGCAAACAAGTTTTATAAATTTGCGATATACGGCAAGTTCGGTACTGGTAAAACTACGTTTTTAACAAAAGATAACAATGCCTTAGTACTAGATATAAATGAGGACGGAACAACGGTAACAGAAGATGGGGCAGTTGTGCAGATTAAGAATTATAAGCATTTTAGTGCAGTGATTAAAATGCTGCCTAAAATTATTGAACAACTAAGAGAAAACGGAAAACAAATTGATGTTTTAGTGATTGAAACAATCCAAAAGTTACGTGATATCACTATGGACGACATCATGGACGGTAAATCAAAGAAACCGACATTTAATGATTGGGGCGAGTGTGCTACACGCATTGTAAGTATTTATCGTTATATTTCTAAATTACAAGAACATTATCAATTTCATCTTGCTATAAGCGGACACGAGGGCATTAACAAAGACAAAGATGATGAGGGAAGTACTATCAATCCAACAATCACGATAGAGGCACAAGACCAAATAAAAAAAGCAGTCATCAGTCAATCTGACGTGTTAGCAAGAATGACAATAGAAGAACATGAGCAAGACGGCGAAAAAACTTATCAATATGTACTTAACGCTGAACCATCAAATTTATTCGAGACAAAGATAAGACACTCAAGCAACATCAAAATTAACAACAAACGTTTCATTAATCCAAGTATTAACGATGTTGTACAAGCAATTAGAAATGGTAATTAAAAATTAATTAAAAGGACGGTATAAAAATTATGAAAATCACTGGTAGAACACAATACATTCAAGAAACTAATCAAGAGGCATTCATGAAAGGTGGGGACTTTTTAGGAGCTGGAGAATTTACAGTAAAAGTTGCAAATGTCGAGTTTAACGACAGAGAAAACAGATACTTCACGATTGTTTTTGAAAACAACGAAGGTAAACAATACAAACACAACCAATTCGTCCCACCATTCCAACAAGATTATCAAGAAAAACAATATATCGAGTTACTTAGTAGATTAGGAATTAAATTGAACTTACCAGATTTAACTTTTGACACAGATCAATTAATTAACAAAATCGGAACTATTGTACTTAAAAATAAATTTAACGAGGAACAAGGCAAGTATTTTGTAAGACTCTCATATGTAAAAGTTTGGAATAAAGACGATGAAGTAGTTAATAAACCAGAACCTAAAACTGATGAGATGAAACAAAAAGAACAGCAAGCAAATGGGAAACAGACGCCAATGAGTCAACAATCAAACCCATTCGCTAATGCTAATGGTCCAATAGAAATCAATGATGATGATTTACCGTTCTAGGACGTGGTTTAAATGCAATACATTACAAGATACCAGAAAGACAATGACGGTACTTATTCCGTCGTTGCTACTGGTGTTGAACTTGAACAAAGTCACATTGACTTACTAGAAAACGGATATCCACTAAAAGCAGAAGTAGAGGTTCCGGACAATAAAAAACTATCTATAGAACAACGCAAAAAAATATTCGCAATGTGTAGAGATATAGAACTTCACTGGGGCGAACCAGTAGAATCAACTAGAAAATTATTACAAACAGAATTGGAAATTATGAAAGGTTATGAAGAAATCAGTCTGCGCGACTGTTCTATGAAAGTTGCAAGGGAGTTAATAGAACTGATTATAGCGTTTATGTTTCATCATCAAATACCTATGAGTGTAGAAACGAGTAAGTTGTTAAGCGAAGATAAAGCGTTATTATATTGGGCTACAATCAACCGCAACTGTGTAATATGCGGAAAGCCTCACGCAGACCTGGCACATTATGAAGCAGTCGGCAGAGGCATGAACAGAAACAAAATGAATCACTACGACAAACATGTGTTAGCACTGTGTAGACAACATCATAATGAACAGCACGCAATTGGCGTTAAGTCGTTTGATGATAAATATCACTTGCATGACTCGTGGATAAAAGTTGATGAGAGGCTCAATAAAATGTTGAAAGGAGGAGAATAATGGGAGAAGTATCGTGGATAAAACTTAAAGTTGGCATGTTTGATGACAGCAAAATCAAATATATCGAAGCCTTACCCGAAAGAGATACGATCATAACTATTTGGGTTAAGTTGCTAACTTTATCAGGAAAGTACAACGAACAAGGTTATATTATGTTATCCGAAAACTTGCCTTATAACGAAGAAATGTTAGCAAATGAGTTTAGTCGACCTATCAACTCAATAAGGTTAGCAATACAAACTTTTGAGACATTGGGCATGATTGAAAAAGTTAATGGTGTCATAAAAGTGACAAATTGGGAAAAGCACCAAAACATTGAAGGACTCGAGAAAATCAGGGCGCAGAACAGGTTGAGGAAACAAAAGCAACGAGAAAACAACAGAAAATTGCTAAATGGTCACGTGACGTCACGTGACAGTCACGCAACAGAAGAAGATAAAGAATTAGATAAAGAATTAGATAAAGAATTAGAAAGAGATAAAGAAAAAGATATAGATAAGAACTTAAGTGCAAATAATAGCGCAACTGACGTTACGCATGAGCAATTTGAAGAATGGTGGAAACTTTACGACAGGAAGAAAGATAAAAAGATATCTTTCACTAAATTCAAATCATGCTTAAAGAAACATTCTTTTGAGCAAATCATGCAAGGTACACGAGAATATTTGAAAACTATTACAGACAAACAATATCAAAAGTACCCTAAAACGTTTTTAACTAACGAAAGCTATATGAATGATTATAGCGAAGAGATTAAAGAAGAAGTAAACAATCAATATGTAGATGCGTTTCAGCGTGCATCACAATCCAGTATAGAAAATTTACCGTTTTAAAGGAGTGAGAAAGTGGAGTCATTCCAGAACTTAGCAAAGAAACCAACTTTAAAGAAACAAATCATTGAACAAGCGTTTGATTTGAAATGTGAGAACTGTGGACGTAAGTACGACTATTACAAATTCGATGACGGTTCAGAATTCAAACATGGTTGTGACTGCGAAATGATAGAGTACGCCAAACAATCAACTGAAAACTATCACAAGAGAAATAGACGAAGAAAAGCAGAACGCATATTCAAACAATCGATAATGAACGAAGATCTAACGAAAGCAACGTTTGATAATTACAATCCGACTAATGAACAACTAGTCTATGCGAAAAACTTATGCGAACGTTACGCAAACAATTTCACGTTAGACAATAAACAATCGCTACTAATTCAAGGCTCATTTGGTACAGGTAAATCACACTTATCAATGAGTATTGTTAAATCAGTTAAAGCTAAAGGCTACACAGTGCTATATATGAACGTACCTCAATTGATATCAACAATTAAAAACACTTATAACAACCAAACTGCTATGACTGAACAGGAATTGGCTCAAATTATAAGTGATGTCGATTTGATGGTATTCGATGATTACGGTATCAACATGAACGAATTCGCTACTAGTAAGATGTTCGAGCTTATCGAAAGCAGAATAGGTAAACACAATATCTTTACTACTAACTTAGATGAAAAAGAAATGACAAAAAACAAAGATTTACAACGTATATTCAGCAGAATCATGAGCAATACAACACTAATCAAGATGGACGGACAAGATTACAGGACTAGAGGGTTAAAAATATGATTACCAAAGAATTTTTAAAAACTAAACTTGAGTGTTCAGATATGTACGCTCAGAAACTCATAGACGAGGCACAGGGCGATGAAAATAAGTTATATGACCTATTTACCCAAAAACTTGCAGAACGTCATACACGCCCCGCTATCGTCGAATATTAAGGAGTGTTAAAAATGCCGAAAGAAAAATATTACTTATACCGAGAAGATGGCACGGAAGATATTAAAGTTATCAAACACGAAGATAACCAGAATGAGATTTATTCGCTCACAGGAGCCCATTTCAGCGACGAAAAGAAAATTATGACTGATAGTGACCTAAAACGATTCAAAGGCGCTCACGGGCTTCTATATGAGCAAGAACTAGGATTACAAGCAACGATATTTGATATTTAGAGGTGGACGATGAGTAAATACAACGCTAAGAAAGTTGAGTACAAAGGAATTGTATTTGATAGCAAAGTAGAGTGTGAATATTACCAATATTTAGAAAGTAATATGAATGGCACTAACTATGATCGTATCGAACTACAACCTAAATTCGAACTACAACCTAAATTTGGGAAGCAAAGACCGATTACGTATATAGCCGATTTCTCTTTGTGGAAGGAAGGAAAACTGGTTGAAGTTATAGACGTTAAAGGTAAGGCGACTGAAGTTGCCAACATCAAAGCGAAGATATTCAGATATCAGTATAGAGATGTGAATTTAACGTGGATATGTAAAGCGCCTAAATACACAGGTCAAGAATGGATGGTATATGAGGACTTAGTGAAAGTCAGACGTAAAAGAAAAAGAGAAATGAAGTGATTTAATGCAACAACAAGCATATATAAACGCAACGATTGATATAAGAATACCTACAGAAGTTGAATATCAGCACTTTGATGATGTGGATAAAGAAAAAGAAACGCTGGCAGATTACTTATATAACAATCCTGACGAAATACTAGAGTATGACAATCTAAAAATTAGAAACGTAAATGTAGAGGTGGAATAAATGGCAGGCATAAGGACTAAAGTGAGAATAGACGGTAAATTGATGACGCTTATTGATGTATCGGATAAGTACGATATCAAAGTATCGACATTGATTACTAGGTACGACAGAGGGGCGAGGGGGAAAGATTTAATACAAAATGTAGTAAAGCCTAAGAAAGTAAAGGTTGACGGCAAAATGATGACTGTTAGCGAAATAGTTAAAAAGTACAACCTAAGCAAAGGACTACTTAATTACAGAATAGCAAAAGGGTTAACGGGCGATGCGCTTATTGCGCCACCACAAGAAAAAACCCCTTCTAAATACACTGAATATGAAAATGAGCAGATGAAAAAGAAAGGGCTCACGCCTGAAATAGTTAGAAACAGAGTTGCGAAGGGTTGGGAGATGTCGGAAGCAATCGATGCACCTTTCGGCATGAAGCTAAACGACTATAGAGAAATACAAATAACAAAAACTTTGGAGCGAGAGCGTGAAATGGCTAGGCAACGACGTAAAGAAGCTGAGCTAAGAAGAAAGAAGCCACATTTGTTTAATGTACCTCAAAAACATCCAAGAGGACGTTATGCGTGCTACCTGTTGGAAAACGACATATTCGTGAAAGTTAAGAAGTAGATCATGACAGATAACGCACGCAAAGAATACCTAAATCAATTCTTTGGATCTAAGAGATATCTGTATCAAGATAACGAACGAGTGGCACATATCCATGTAGTAAACGGCACTTATTACTTTCATGGGCATATCGTGCCAGGTTGGCAAAGTGTTAAAAAGACATTTGATACTGCTGAAGAGCTCGAAATATATATAAAGCAACATGGTTTGGAATACGAAGAACAGAAGGAACTAACTTTATTTTAGAGGAGGTTATGAAAGTGAACTATGAAACAGGGTTCCAACTAGGTGTAATGGAAGCTAGGTTGAAGAAGATGAGAAAACAACGTGATGCGTGCAAGAAGCAACGTGATGAGCTTATCGTGGATATAGCTAAGTTAAGAGAGCGTAACGAAGAGCTGGAGAACATGTGGCGCACAGTCAAAAATGAATTGCTTGGAAGATACGAATTTTACCGTTTTAGACTTAACGAACTACAGATTGAGAGTAGAGCGAACAAGGCAGTAGCTATAAACATGGGAGCTAAAATCAACGCAAGTGCTATATTGTACCGAATGGACAAATTAGACGGAACAAATGAGTTCTACGAATTTTTAGGACAAATGGAGGATGACACTAATGAATAACCGTGAACAAATAGAACAGTCCGTTATAAGTGCTAGTGCGTATAACGGCAATGACACAGAGGGATTGATAAAAGAGATTGAGGACGTGTATAAGAAAGCGCGAGCGTTTGATGAAATACTTGAGGGTTTACCTAATGCTATGCAAGATGCACTCAAAGAAGATATTTATCTTGATGAAGCAGTAGGGATTATGACGGGTCAAGTTGTCTATAAATATGAGGAGGAACAGGAAAATGACTAACACATTAACAATTGATCAGTTACAAGAGTTATTACAAATACAAAAGGAGTTTGACGATAGAATTCCAACACTTAATTTACAAGATAGTAAGGTTGCGTATGTTGTTGAATTCTTTGAATGGTTTAATACATTGGAAACGTTTAAAAACTGGAAAAAGAAACCAGGTAAGCCATTAGATGTGCAGTTAGATGAGTTAGCAGACATGTTGGCGTTTGGATTGAGTATTGCGAATCAACAATCAGACGATATGGAAGAAATTTTGGATTATGTAGAAGATGGTATTTTTACCGATTGTATAGATAGTGTTGAAATTGATTTTAATGACAGTGATATAGTTGATGAATTTATGTCAGATATAGACGAATTATACAACGGTTGGTTTAGTATTAATTTATTCTTACCATTCGCTATTGCAATCCAATACTACACTATCGACAAACTCATCTCAGCTTATAAAAAGAAAATGGAGCGAAATCATGCAAGACAAGATGGAACAGCAGACACAGAAAAAGGTTACGTGTAAAGACATCTTAGATCGAGTCAAGGAGGTTTTGGGGAAGTGACACAATATTTAGTCACAACATTCAAAGATTCAACAGGACGTAAACATACGCACATAACTAAAGTTAAGAGTAATCAATGGTTTACAGTTGTTGAGGCAGAGAGTAAAGAAGAAGCGAAAGAGAAATATGAGGCACGGAACAAACCAGTTGATGGAGCGACCAACTTAAACGATATCAAATCAAATATTGGTATCTTTCACGTTGAAAAAGTCGGACCAAACGAGGGTATGGTGGATATTAACATTGAGACAATGAAACCATTCGAGGAGGCAGATGATGATTAACATACCTAAAATGAAATTCCCGAAAAAGTACACTGAAATAATCAAAAAATATAAAAATAAAACACCTGAAGAAAAAGCTAAGATTGAAGATGATTTTATTAAAGATATTAAAGATAAAGACAGTGAATTTTACAGTCCTACGATGGGTAATATGAATGAACATGAATTAAGGGCTATGTTAAGAATGATGCCTAGTTTAATTGATACTGGAGATGACAATGATGATTAAAAAACTTAAAAATATGGATTGGTTTGATATCTTTATTGCTGGAATACTGCGATTATTCGGCGTAATCGCACTGATGCTTGTTGTCATATCTCCTATCTATACAGTGGCTAGTTACCAAAACAAAGAAGTACATCAAGGGACAATTACAGATAAATATAACAAGAGACAAGATAAAGAAGACAAGTTCTATATTGTATTAGACAACAAACAAGTCATTGAAAATTCTGATTTATTATTCAAAAAGAAATTTGATAGCGCAGACATACAAGCTAGGTTAAAAGTAGGCGATAAAGTAAAAGTTAAGACGATTGGATATAGAATACACTTTTTAAATTTATATCCGGTCTTATACGAAGTAAAGAAGGTAGATAAAAAATGATTAAACAAATATTAAGACTATTATTCTTACTAGCGATGTATGAGCTGGGCAAGTATGTAACTGAAAAAGTATATATTATGATGACGGCTAATGATGATGTAGAGGCGCCGAGTGACTTCGCAAAGTTGGGCGATCAGTGTGATTTGATGAGGGCGGAGGTGTCAGAGTAGATGATGTGGTTAATCATAGCGATTATATTACTAGTCATCTTATTGTTTGGCGTGATGTTACAAGCTGAACAGTTAAAAGGCGATGTGAAAGTTAAAGAGCGAGAGATAGAGATATTAAGAAGTAGGTTGAGACATTTTGAAGATTAAGCATATTTGTACGGAGGGTATTCATGACTAAAAAGAAATATGGGTTAAAATTATCAACAGTTCGAAAGTTAGAAGATGAGTTGTGCGATTATCCTAATTATCATAAACAACTTGAAGATTTAAGAAGTGAAATAATGACACCGTGGATTCCAACAGATACAAATATAGGCGGGGAGTTTGTACCGTCTAATACATCAAAAACAGAAATGGCAGTAACTAATTATCTTTGTAGTATACGAAGAGGTAAAATTCTTGAGTTTAAGAGTGCGATTGAACGTATAATCAACACATCAAGTAGGAAAGAACGCGAATTCATTCAAGAGTATTATTTTAATAAAAAGACTTTGATTGCGGTTTGTTATGACATACACATCTCTGAAAGTACAGCGCATAGAATCAAGAAGAAAATAGTGTCTAAACTAGCCGAAGAATTAGGAGAATACTAAAATTGACAGTAAAATGACAGTTTTTGACACCTATAACGAGGTATTATGATAGTGTAGGATCTTGATTATCTTACTGCGTTTCCCTTATCGCAATTAGGAATAAAGGATCTATGTGGGTTGGCTGATTATAGCCAATCCCTTTTTTAATTTTAAAAAGCGTATAGCGCGAGAGTTGGTGGTAAATGAAATGAACAAATTAACTAAAAAGCAACGTTTGTTTGTAGAAGTATATACAATACCCGGTACTGAATGTTATGGCAATGCTACTAAGTCAGCTGTGCATGCTGGATATAGCGAAAAGACGGCGTACTCACAAGGTCAGCGTATGTTGAAGAATGTTGAAATTCAGAATTATATCAAGGAGGTTGAAACAAAACTCTTTGATGAGAATATTATGTCAGGTAAAGAAGTGTTGTATAGGTTAACTAGAACGGCTAGAGGTGAACACACGGAAGTTGAAGCTGTCGTAACAAAAACTGGAGACTATAAAGAGAATCCGGATACTGGCAAAATGCAATTAGTATACGATGAACACATACAACTTGTTACTAAGTCACCTAAAATAAGTGACCAAAACAAAGCCTTAGAGATGTTAGGTAGACATCACAAATTATTTACAGACAAACAAGAAGTCGACCACAAAATACCGATGTTTGTTGATAATATTCCGGAAGATGATTAGTCATGTATGAAATACTTGATCTAAAAAATAAAATCGGTGGTGGCTACAATAAGTTTTGGCACAACAAAAACTTTTACCGCGTTGTTAAAGGTTCAAGGGGTAGCAAGAAAAGTAAAACTACCGCTATTAATCTCATTTATCGAATAATGAAATATGATTGGGCAAATATACTTGTAGTCAGAAGATTTAGCAACACTAACAAACAATCAACGTATACAGATTTAAAGTGGGCAACTAACCAATTAGGCGTTGCTCACTTATTTAAATTCAACGAAAGTTTGCCGGAAATAACGTATAAACCTACTGGACAAAAAATACTGTTTAGAGGTTTAGACGACCCATTGAAAATAACATCGATTACTGTTGATACAGGCATTTTGTGTTGGGCTTGGTTTGAAGAGGCTTATCAAATAGAAACATTCGCTAAGTTTAGCACTGTTGTTGAGTCAATACGTGGTAGCTACGATAGTCCGGAATTTTTCAAGCAAATCACAGTCACTTTTAACCCGTGGTCGGAAAGACATTGGTTGAAGCCTACATTTTTTGATGAAGAAACAAAATTAAACAACACTTTTTCAGATACAACAACTTATAGAGTTAATGAATGGCTAGACAAAGTTGATATTGAACGATATGAAGATTTGTATATAAAGAATCCTAGACGTGCAAGAATCGTTTGCGATGGAGATTGGGGCGTTGCAGAAGGGCTTGTATTCGATAATTTTAAAGTGGAAGACTTTGATTGGTTTGTGGAGTTTAAAAGAACTCAAGAAATAACTCATGGAATGGATTTTGGATTTAGTCAAGACCCTACAACAGTTGTTAGTACGGTTGTCGATTTAAAAAACAAAAAGTTATTCATCTATGATGAACACTATGAAAAAGCGATGCTAACTGATGATATAAAACAAATGCTTATTAAAAAAGGATTAGATGATGTAGATATTGCAGCCGATTATGGTGCTGGCGGAGATAGAGTGATCAGTGAATTGAAATCTAAAGGGATTAAAGGTATAAGAAAAGCATTGAAAGGCGCTAATACTATTTTACCAGGCATTCAATTCATTCAAGGCTTTGAAGTTATTATACATCCATCATGTGAACATGCTATTGAAGAGTTCAACACTTATACATTTGACCAAGATAATGACGGTAAGTGGTTGAACAAGCCTATAGATGCTAATAACCATATTATCGATGCATTGCGTTATAGTCTTGAGAAATATCATATCGTACGTAAAAAACGTAAAAAGAATATAGAAAGCAAAACAAAAGTAATTAAATCTCTAGGATTATAGGAGGGAACAAATGTTAAAAGTAAACGAATTTGAAACGGATACAGATCTACGGGAAAACAGAAACTACTTATTTAATGATGAAGCCAATGTTGTTTACACATATGACGGGACGGAATCCGATTTATTACAAAACGTTAATGAAGTAAGTAAATACATTGAACATCACATGGATTACCAACGACCTAGATTGAAAGTGTTAAGTGATTATTACGAAGGTAAAACTAAGAACTTAGTTGAGTTAACACGACGCAAAGAAGAGTACATGGCAGATAACCGTGTAGCGCATGATTACGCATCTTATATTAGCGATTTTATCAACGGCTATTTCTTGGGTAATCCAATTCAATATCAAGATGATGACAAAGATGTATTAGAAGCTATTGAGGCGTTCAATGATTTAAATGATGTTGAGTCGCACAATAGATCTCTAGGATTAGACTTATCAATTTATGGTAAAGCTTATGAGTTAATGATTAGAAATCAAGATGATGAAACTCGTTTATACAAGAGTGATGCGATGAGCACTTTTGTCATATACGACAATACAATTGAACGTAATAGTATCGCAGGCGTTAGATATTTAAGAACTAAACCAATAGACAAGACTGACGAAGATGAAGTGTTTACAGTTGATTTATTTACTTCTAACGGTGTTTATAGATATCTTACCAGTAGAACAAGTGGATTGAAGCTCACACCACGTGAAAACGGTTTTGAATCACACTCTTTCGAACGTATGCCTATTACAGAATTTAGCAACAACGAAAGAAGAAAAGGGGATTATGAGAAAGTAATCACTTTAATTGATTTGTATGATAATGCTGAATCAGATACTGCTAACTATATGAGTGATTTAAATGACGCTATGTTACTTATTAAAGGTAATTTAAATTTAGATCCTGTAGAAGTTAGAAAACAAAAGGAAGCTAACGTGTTATTTTTAGAGCCAACCGTTTATGAGAATAGGGATACAGGTATCGAAACAGAAGGTTCAGTTGACGGCGGTTATATTTATAAACAATACGATGTACAAGGTACCGAAGCTTATAAAGACCGTTTGAACAGTGATATACACATGTTTACCAACACGCCTAACATGAAAGATGATAACTTTAGTGGCACTCAATCGGGCGAGGCAATGAAATACAAATTATTCGGATTAGAACAACGTACTAAAACTAAAGAAGGATTGTTCACTAAAGGGTTAAGACGTCGTGCTAAGTTGTTAGAGACAATACTTAAAAATACACGGTCGATTGACGCTAACAAAGATTTCAATACTGTTAGATACGTATACAACAGAAACTTACCTAAATCATTAATCGAAGAATTAAAAGCTTATATTGATTCTGGCGGGAAGATTAGTCAAACAACTTTAATGTCTCTATTCTCGTTCTTCCAAGACCCTGAATTGGAAGTCAAGAAAATAGAAGAAGATGAGAAAGAATCTATTAAAAAAGCTCAAAAAGGTATTTATAAAGACCCTAGAGACATCAATGATGACGAACAAGATGATGATACAAAAGATACTGTTGATAAAAAGGAATGATTGTAATTGCCTAACAAAAACACTCAAGAATATTGGGAAGAACGCGGACGCAAAGCAATCGAGAATGAGTTGAAGCGTGATAAAACTAAAGCTGAAGAAATAGAACGTATATTGAATATGATGATTAAGCGCATTGAAAAAGAAATCAATGCGTTTATTGTTAAGTACGGAGATTTTGCAGGCGTTACATTACAAGAAGCACAAAAGATTATTGATGAGTTCGATGTAAAAGCGTTTCAAGAAGAAGCAAAAAGATTGGTCGAAAACAAGGACTTTAGCGATAGAGCAAATGAAGAATTAAAGAAGTATAACACTAAGATGTATGTATCTAGAGAACAGATGTTAAAGATTCAAATAGAATTCTTAATTGCTTATGCAACAGCTCAAACAGAATTATCGATGAGGGAATATTTCGAATCAACAGCTTATCGTGTGTTCAGTGATCAAGCGGGTATTTTAGGTGAAGGTGTACAAGTAGCTAAAGAAGTTATAGATACAATCGTTGATACACAATTTCATGGTGTCGTTTGGTCAGAGCGATTATGGACTAATACTGAAGCGATGAAACAAGAAGTAGAAGAAATAATTGCTAATGTGGTTATTAGAGGTCGACATCCAAATGAATATGTTAAAGATATGCGCAAGCACCTAAACAAATTCGAAGGCACAGCAAGACAAAAGACTGCAGCAATTAAATCATTGCTTTATACGGAATCGGCACGTGTTCACGCACAATCAAGTATTGACAGCATGAAAGAAATTTCACCGGAAGGATATTATATGTATATTGCAAAAATTGATAGTAGAACAACTAAAGTATGCAAGGGGCTTAATGGAGAAATATTCAAAGTTAAAGACGCTAAAATTGGTGTTAATTTCTACCCTATGCATATCAATTGTCGTTCAGATTGTGCATTACTACCTAAATCTATGTGGCCGAAAAAACCAAACAAAAAACGACAAACAAAATACTTTGGAGGAAAAGTGAAAAGCGATGATTGATTTAAAAGTAAAAGTTTTTAAAGGCAAGTTAGCATTGTATGATAGTAAATTAAGTGTTTGGAGGATATTGGTATGAGCAATACTGACAAATACCTTAGAGACATAGCAAGAGAGTTAAAAGGTATACGTAAAGAGTTACAAAAGCGAAACGAAACAGTTATTATTGATGCAAACTTAGACAGCGTAAGGTCGGCAGTATTAGCCAATAAAGAAAAACCGAAATATAACGAACCACTCTTTTAATAGCTAGCACTTAATTGTGTTGGCTATTTTTTATGTCCAAAACGTGCTGATGACATAAAAAGCACGCATGGAAAAACAGTCGACAGACTATAAATGGAGGTATATCTCATGGAAGAAAATAAACTTAAGTTTAATTTGCAATTTTTTGCAGACCAATCAGATGATCCGGACGAACCAGGCGGAGATGGTAAAAAAGGAAATCCTGATAAGAAAGAATATGACGAAGGTACTGAAATAACTTTCACGCCAGAGCAACAAAAGAAAGTTGATGAAATACTTGAACGTCGTGTAGCCCACGAAAAGAAAAAAGCTGATGAGTATGCAAAAGAAAAAGCAGAAGAAGCCGCTAAAGAAGCTGCTAAATTAGCGAAAATGAACAAGGATCAAAAAGATGAATATGAACGCAAACAATTGGAAAAAGAGCTGGAGCAATTACGCTCAGAAAAACAATTAAATGAAATGCGTTCAGAAGCAAGGAAAATGTTAAGCGAAGCGGAAGTTGATTCATCAGATGAGGTTGTTAATTTAGTTGTAACAGATACTGCTGAACAAACTAAATTGAATGTTGAAGCTTTTTCTAATGCAGTAAAAAAAGCGGTTAATGAAGCGGTTAAGGTTAACGCTAGACAATCACCATTGACTGGTGGGGATTCATTTAATCATACGGCAAAAAACAAAACTCAAAACTTGGCTGAAATTGCTAAACAAAAAAGAATTATTAAAAATTAACGGAGGCATTTAAATGGAACAAACACAAAAATTAAAATTAAATTTACAACATTTTGCGAGTAACAATGTTAAACCGCAAGTATTTAACCCTGATAATGTAATGATGCACGAAAAGAAAGATGGTACGTTGTTAAACGACTTTACAACACCTATCTTACAAGAGGTTATGGAAAACTCAAAAATCATGCGATTAGGTAAGTACGAACCAATGGAAGGTACTGAGAAGAAGTTTACTTTTTGGGCTGATAAACCAGGTGCTTACTGGGTAGGTGAAGGTCAAAAAATCGAAACGTCTAAGGCTACTTGGGTTAATGCTACAATGAGAGCGTTTAAATTAGGGGTTATCTTACCTGTAACAAAAGAATTCTTGAATTACACTTATTCACAGTTCTTTGAAGAAATGAAACCTATGATTGCTGAAGCTTTCTATAAAAAGTTTGACGAGGCAGGTATTTTGAATCAAGGTAACAATCCATTCGGTAAATCAATTGCGCAATCAATTGAAAAAACTAATAAGGTTATTAAAGGTGACTTCACACAAGATAACATTATTGATTTAGAGGCATTACTTGAAGATGACGAATTAGAAGCAAATGCGTTTATCTCAAAAACACAAAACAGAAGCTTGTTACGTAAAATTGTAGATCCTGAAACTAAGGAACGTATTTATGACCGTAACAGTGATACGTTAGATGGTCTACCTGTGGTTAACCTTAAATCAAGCAATTTAAAACGCGGTGAATTAATTACTGGTGACTTTGATAAGTTGATTTATGGTATCCCTCAATTAATCGAATACAAAATCGATGAAACTGCACAATTATCTACAGTTAAAAACGAAGATGGCACACCTGTAAACTTGTTCGAACAAGACATGGTGGCATTACGTGCAACTATGCATGTAGCATTGCATATCGCTGATGATAAAGCGTTTGCTAAGTTAGTTCCTGCTGACAAAAAAACAGATTCAGTTCCAGGAGAAGTTTAATAAATAATTAGGAGTGGTAACATGCCCGAAATCATTGGAATTGTTAAAGTAGATTTTACAGATTTAGAAGATAACAGACATGTCTATATGAAAGGGCATGTCTACCCTCGCAAAGGTTATGATCCTACAGATGAACGTATAAAATCTTTAGCCAGCGTTGAAAATAAACGCAATGAGCAAATGATTTACGTTGTTGATGATAAGTTAACAAAAAAGGAACTTATTGAAATAGCGAGTCTTGCTAGTTTAGATGTTGACGAAAAACAAACAAAAGCTGAAATTATTAGTGCTTTTGAGTCGCTTGTGTAGGTGGTTATATGGCTACATTAGATGACGTTAAGAAACGCATTGGTCTTAAAGATAATAAGCAAGATGAACAATTAGAAGAAATAATCAAAAGTTGTGAAAGCCAGTTGCTATCAATGTTACCAATTGAGGTTGAAGAAATACCCGAAAGATTTAGTTACATGATCAAAGAGGTTGCAGTTAAACGATATAACAGGATTGGTGCTGAAGGTATGACATCAGAAGCGGTTGATGGACGTAGCAACTCATATGAATTAAATGATTTTAAGGAGTATGAAGCTATTATTGATAATTACTTTAATGCTAGAACGAGAACTAAAAAAGGGAAGGCTGTGTTCTTTTGAGATATGAAGATAGAGCTGTTTTTCAATTAGAACAAGTAGCAACTTACAATCCTAAAACTAGCAAAAAAGAAAACACACTAATCACTTATGATGCGATACCATGCAATATTAATCCTGTTTCTAGAGCAAGAAAGCAACTTGAATTTGGTGATGTAAAAAACGATGTAAGTGTTCTGAGGATAAAAGAATCAATATCTTACCCTGTTAGCCACGTGTTGGTTAATGGCATTCGCTACAAGATAGTTGATACAAGGATATACAGACACGAAACGTCATATTATATCGAAGAGGTCAATTGATGAATATAGATGGATTAGACGCACTGTTAAACCAATTTCACGATATGAAAACCAACATTGATGATGATGTAGATGATATTTTACAGGAAAACGCCAAAGAATATGTAGTACGAGCTAAATTGAAAGCTAGAGAAGTAATGAATAAGGGTTATTGGACTGGTAATTTATCACGCAATATCAGATTTAAAAAAACTGGCGATTTGCAATACACTATCACATCGCATGCAGCTTATAGTGGTTTCTTAGAGTTTGGTACTCGATACATGGAGGCAGAACCTTTTATGTGGCCAGTATATGAGGTAATAAGAAAATCGACTGTAGAAGAGTTGAAAGCGTTGTTTGAATAGGAGATAAAAGCATGACACCGAACTTACAACTTTATAATAAAGCGTATGAAACGCTACAAGGATATGGATTCCCTGTTATTTCTCGTAAAGAGATGCAACAAGAGATTCCGTATCCTTTTTTTGTAATAAAAATGCCGGAGTCAAACAGAAGTAAATACACGTTTGATAGTTATTCTGGTGACACGAATTTAGTTATTGATATTTGGAGTGTAAGTGATGATTTAGGACATCATGACGGACTTGTTAAAAGATGTATTGATGATTTAACACCTAGCGTTAAAACAAACGATTATGACTTTGAAGAAGAAGATACTAACATCACACAGTTAGTTGATGATACTACCAATCAAGAATTGCTACACACATCAGTAACGATATCTTACAAAACATTTTAAAAAACGGAGGAATATTGAATGGCAAATATGAAAAATAGTAATGATCGTATTATTTTATTTAGAAAAGCTGGCGAAAAAGTAGATGCTACTAAAATGCTTTTTTTAACTGAATACGGCTTATCACATGAAGCTGATACAGATACAGAGGATACAATGGACGGTTCTTATAACACTGGTGGTTCTGTTGAGTCAACAATGTCTGGTACTGCTAAAATGTTTTATGGTGACGATTTTGCAGATGAAATTGAAGATGCAGTTGTAGATCGCGTATTGTATGAAGCTTGGGAAGTTGAAAGTAGAATACCAGGCAAAAATGGGGATTCCGCTAAATTTAAAGCGAAATATTTTCAAGGATTCCACAATAAATTTGAATTAAAAGCAGAAGCTAACGGTATTGATGAATATGAATATGAATACGGTGTGAATGGTCGTTTCCAACGTGGATTTGCAACATTGCCTGAGGCTGTAACAAAAAAACTTAAGGCGACTGGATACAGATTCCACGACACTACAAAAGAAGATGCGTTAACTAGCGAAGATTTAACCGCAATTCCACAACCTAAAGTAGATTCATCATCGGTTACACCAGGAGAGGTATAAAAATAGGGCTTAACGCCCTTTTTATTTTTGTTTAAATTAATCATGAATGGAGATTTTAAATTATGAATGTAGAAATTAATGGAAAGTCATTAGAGTTAAGTTTTGGTTTTAAATTTTTAAGAGAAATCGATAACCGATTAGGTTTAAAAGTTGAACAAGCTTCTATCGGTCAAGGTGTATCAATGTTGCCTGTAGGTTTAGAAAGTGGAAATCCGGTTGTGATTGGCGAAGTTTTAATCGCAGCTACATCTCACTTAAAAAAACAAGCAATTACTATTAATAACATTGATGAAGCGCTAGATGAAATCGCAGAAAATATCGGACTAGAAGAATTCGGTTCAGATATTTTAACGGAGTTGGGAAAGCGACCTATGACCCGAAACCTAGTAGAAGTAGTGGAAGCGGAAGAGAAACCAGCGGAAGCGTAATAACTTACGACAGAATCGTTATCACTTGTATGTCAACACTTGGTATTACAGATTTAAATGTTATTGAGCAAATGACATTAACAGAATATAACTATCGAATGTATGCGAAAGAGTATGAAATGCTAACCCAAGAATTCGAACGTTACAAACTTGCGTTTGCTATTCGTGATGCTGCAGCTACTAAAAATGTTGGGACAGAAAATAAACCTAAAGAGGAATATGTTTTTAACAACGCAAACGACGTATTGCCTTATGAAGAAAATATCCAACGGCTTAACGAAGGTAAAGATATAAGATTTAGTAGCGAACGTGATGAATACGAACCACAAAATAATGAATTCTTTAAAGTTATAGCAGAATTTAACAAGCAATAGAAAGAGAGGTGTTAATGTGACGGAATATAAAATTAAAGCGACTATTGAAGCTAGTGTAGCCAAATTCAAAAGGCAAATCGATAGTGCGGTTAAGTCTGTGCAAAGATTTAAACGAGTAGCAGATCAAACTAAAGATGTCGAATTAAATGCTGATGATAAAAAATTACAAAAAACTATCAAGGTTGCTAAAAAGTCTTTAGATGCCTTTAGCAACAAAAATGTAAAAGCTAAATTAGATGCTAGTATACAAGACTTACAACAAAAGATATTAGAATCAAATTTTGAACTAGACAAACTTAACTCCAAAGAAGCTAGCCCTGAGGTTAAACTACAAAAACAAAAGTTAACTAAAGATATCGCTGAAGCAGAAGTTAAGTTATCCGAACTAGAAAAGAAGCGTATCAGTATTGACGTCAATGCAGATAACAGTAAATTCAATCGAGTGTTAAAAGTATCTAAAGCTAGTCTTGAAGCATTAAACAGGTCTAAAGCCAAAGCTATTATAGACGTGGACAATGGTGTTGCTAACTCTAAAATAAAACGCACTAAAGAAGAGCTTAAAAGTATTCCAAACAAAACTAGATCTCGACTAGATGTAGATACAGGGCTTTCTATACCAACTATTTATGCGTTTAAAAAATCATTAGACGCATTGCCGAACAAAAAAACAACAAAGGTAGATGTCGATACTAATGGTTTAAAGAAAGCTTATGCCTACATAATAAAAGCAAACGACAATTTCCAAAGACAGATGGGGAATTTAGCTAATATGTTCCGTGTGTTCGGTACTGTAGGTTCTAATATGGTTGGTGGATTACTAACTTCATCTTTTAGTATCTTAATACCTGTAATAGCGAGCGTAGTACCTGTAGTATTTGCGCTATTAAACGCTATCAAAGTGTTAACTGGCGGTGTACTTGCTTTAGGTGGTGCGGTAGCAATAGCCGGCGCTGGCTTTGTAGCATTTGGCGCAATGGCTATCAGCGCTATAAAGATGCTTAATGATGGCACTTTACAAGCTAGCTCAGCAACAAACGAATACAAAAAAGCGTTAGATGGCGTAAAGTCAGCATGGACTGATATTATAAAGCAAAATCAATCCGCTATCTTCACAACTCTTGCAAATGGTTTAAATACTGTTAAAACTGCAATGCAGAGCTTACAACCATTTTTTAGTGGTATTTCAAGAGGAATGGAAGAAGCGTCTCAAAGCGTGCTTAAATGGGCTGAAAATAGCAGTGTAGCTTCAAGATTCTTTAATATGATGAATACAACGGGTGTTTCGGTATTTAACAAGCTATTAAGTGCTGCAGGCGGTTTCGGTGACGGATTAGTCAATGTATTCACACAATTAGCGCCACTGTTTCAATGGTCGGCTGATTGGTTGGATAGATTAGGTCAATCTTTCTCTAACTGGGCTAATAGTGCAGCTGGAGAAAATTCGATAACTCGTTTTATTGAATACACAAAAACAAACTTACCTATCATTGGTAATATTTTCAAAAATGTTTTCGTTGGAATTAACAATTTGATGAATGCATTCAGTGGATCATCAACTGGAATCTTCCAATCTCTTGAACAAATGACGGTTAAATTTAGAGAATGGTCTGAACAAGTCGGTCAATCTCAAGGTTTTAAAGACTTTGTCAGTTATATACAAACAAATGGACCACTAATAATGCAATTGATTGGAAACATCGCAAGAGGATTAGTTGCATTCGCAACAGCGATGGCTCCTATAGCTAGTGCAGTATTACGCGTTGCAGTAGCAATAACTGGTTGGATAGCTAACTTGTTTGAGGCGCATCCGGCTACAGCACAATTAGTTGGTGTCATTATAACTTTAGTTGGTGCATTTAGATTTTTAATTGCTCCAATATTAGCGGTAATGGATTTTCTGGGGCCATTAGCAGCAAGATTAGTCGCATTAGTAACTAAGTTTGGTTGGGCTAAAACAGGAACTTTAGTATTAAGTAAGGCAATGACATCATTAAAAGGTCCAATAAAATTAGTTACAGCTATATTCCAATTGTTATTCGGTAAGATTGGATTAATTAGAAATGCTATCACAGGACTAGTAACTGTGTTTGGTATTTTAGGTGGTCCAATAACAATAGTAATTGGTGTAATCGCTGCATTAATAGCTATATTTGTTTTATTGTGGAATAAAAATGAAGGATTCAGAAACTTTATTATAAATGCTTGGAATGCGATAAAAACATTTATGGTTACAGTTTGGAATGTGTTGAAAACTGTAGCTTCGGTTGTATGGAATGCTATTTTAAAAGCTATCACTACAGCAGTATCAAATGTATACAATTTTATAATGATTATTTGGAATCAAATAGTTGCTTATTTGCAAGGGCTATGGAATGGAATTATCGCTATTGCAACAACAGTATGGAACCTTTTAGTTACAATCATCACAACTGTTTTCACGACGATAATGACAATAGTTATGACGATATGGACAGCTATTTGGACATTCTTAAGTACAATCTGGAACACGATAATTACAATCGCTACTACGATTTGGAATTTGTTAGTCACTGTAATAACTACAGTATTTACCACAATTATGACTATCGCAATGACAATTTGGAACGCTATTTGGACGTTCTTACAAACGTTGTGGAACACTATAGTTACTGTGGCAACTAAGGTTTGGAACGCTATCACTACAACTATATCTACTGCGTTACAAGCGGCATGGAGTTTTATTTCTAATATATGGAATACGATTTGGAGTTTCTTATCTGGTATATTAACGACAATTTGGAATAAAGTTGTAAGCATATTCACACAAGTTGTATCAACTATATCAGACAAAATGTCTCAAGCTTGGAACTTCATCGTGACTAAAGGTATGCAATGGGTATCTACTATAACAAGTACGCTAATTAACTTTGTTAATAGAGTTATTCAAGGATTCGTTAATGTTGTAAACAAAGTTAGTCAAGGTATGACAAATGCAGTAAATAAAATAAAAAGCTTTATAGGAGATTTTGTGTCTGCAGGTGCTGATATGATCCGTGGTTTAATTAGAGGTATTGGACAAATGGCTGGTCAATTAGTAGATGCAGCTAAAAATGTTGCTAAGAAAGCTTTAGATGCAGCTAAAAGTGCTTTGGGTATTCACTCACCTTCACGTGAATTCATGGATGTTGGTATGTATTCAATGCTAGGTTTCGTTAAAGGTATAGATAATCATTCAAGTAAAGTTATCCGTAATGTTTCTAATGTTGCAGATAAAGTAGTTGATGCATTTCAACCTACATTAAACGCACCTGACATTTCTAGTATTACAGGAAACTTAAGTAATTTAGGTGGAAATATAAATGCGCAAGTACAACACACACATTCTATTGAAACATCACCGAACATGAAAACTGTTAAAGTTGAATTCGATGTTAATAACGATGCGCTTACTAGTATTGTTAACGGCAGAAATGCTAAACGCAATTCTGAGTATTACTTATAAAGGAGGTTACAAATGGACATAGAATTAACAAAAAAAGATGGTACTGTAATCAAATTAAGTGAATACGGGTTTATCGTTAACGATATAGTAATTGATAGTATGCAAATCAACACAAAGTATCAAGATAAAGAAAATATGAACGGTCGTATATTAATGGGGAGCAATTATATCAGTAGAGATATAGTTGTTCCTTGTTTTTGTGTGGTAAAAAATCGTTCAGACATTGCTTATATGCGAGATATGTTGTATTCGTTAACGACAGACATAGAACCTATGTATTTGCGAGAAATAAGAAGAAAAGAAGAGTTGAATTACAGGTTTACGCAACCAACTTCTGATGATTACGTGAAATTAGATAAAAACAACTTCCCGGATTATGAATATTCAAGACACGATCAACAAATTTATGTAAATGGTAAACAGTATAAAGTTATTTTTAACGGAGTTATAAACCCTAAACAAAAAGGTAATAAAGTTTCTTTTGAACTAAAATTCGAAACTACAGAATTACCATACGGTGAAAGTATTGGAACAAGCCTAGAGTTAGAAGAAAACAAAAAGGTTGGATTGTGGTCGTTTGATTTTAATATTGATTGGCATGCAGGCGGAGACAAAAGAAAGTATACATTTGAAAATTTGAGCAAAGGTACAGTTTACTATCATGGTAGTGCTCCTAACGACCAATTCAACATGTATAAAAAGATAACAATTATTTTAGGCGAAGATACAGAATCGTTTGTATGGAATTTAACGCATGCTGAAATAATGAAAATCGAAGGGATCAAACTAAAAGCTGGAGACAGAATTGTTTATGATAGCTTCCGAGTTTATAAAAACGGTGTTGAAATAAGTAGCGAAACGAATATAGCCCAACCAAAATTTAAATACGGAGCTAATAAATTTGAGTTTAATCAAACGGTACAAAAAGTTCAGTTTGATTTGAAATTTTATTATAAGTAGGTGTCAGAATGACAATAACTATTAAACCACCTAAAGGTAATGGCGCACCTGTACCAGTAGAAACAACTTTAGTAAAAAAAGTTAACGCTGACGGTGTATTAACTTTTGATATTCTAGAAAACAAATATACTTATGAAGTTATTAACGCTATAGGGAAAAGATGGATTGTTAGTCATGTCGAAGGTGAAAACGACAAGAAAGAATATGTAATAACTGTCATTGATAGGAAATCAGAAGGCGACAGACAACTGGTTGAATGTACTGCTAGAGAGATTCCTATAGACAAGTTAATGATTGATAGGATTTATGTTAATGTAACAGGATCTTTTACAGTAGAAAGATATTTTAACATTGTGTTTCAAGGTACTGGAATGCTTTTTGAAGTCGAAGGTAAGGTTAAGTCTTCGAAGTTTGAAAATGGTGGCGAAGGCGATACAAGGTTAGAAATGTTTAAAAAGGGATTAGAACATTTCGGTTTAGAATATAAAATAACGTATGACAAAAAGAAAGACAGATATAAGTTTGTATTGACGCCTTTTGCAAATCAAAAAGCGTCTTATTTTATTTCTGACGAAGTCAACGCCAACGCTATAAAACTCGAGGAAGATGCAAGTGATTTCGCCACCTTCATTAGAGGATATGGTAATTATTCAGGAGAAGAAACATTCGAACACGCTGGGCTCGTAATGGAAGCTAGAAGTGCATTAGCTGAAATATACGGCGACATCCACGCAGAACCATTTAAAGATGGTAAAGTGACTGACCAAGAAACTATGGATAAAGAATTACAATCGAGATTGAAAAAGTCGTTAAAACAATCTTTGTCTTTGGACTTTTTGGTGTTAAGAGAATCATATCCAGAAGCAGACCCACAACCCGGAGACATAGTACAAATAAAATCTACCAAACTAGGTTTGAATGATTTAGTCCGTATAGTACAAGTTAAAACGATTAGGGGTATAAACAATGTAATTGTTAAGCAAGATGTAACTCTTGGTGAGTTTAATCGAGAACAACGATATATGAAAAAAGTTAATACTGCAGCTAACTATGTTTCTGGATTAAATGATGTTAATCTTTCCAATCCTAGTAAAGCGGCAGAAAACTTAAAATCTAAAGTTGCATCAATAGCTAAATCAACACTCGATTTGATGAGTAGAACTGATTTGATTGAAGATAAACAACAGAAGGTAAGCTCTAAAACTGTGACTACATCTGACGGCACTATCGTTCATGATTTTATAGATAAATCAAACATTAAAGATGTAAAAACGATTGGAACGATTGGCGATTCTGTAGCTAGAGGATCACATGCGAAAACTAATTTCACAGAAATGTTAGGCAAGAAGTTAAAAGCTAAAACGACCAACCTTGCAAGAGGTGGCGCAACAATGGCAACAGTTCCAATAGGTAAAGAAGCGGTAGAAAACAGCATTTATAGACAAGCAGAGCAAATAAGAGGAGACCTAATCATATTACAAGGTACAGATGATGACTGGTTACATGGTTATTGGGCAGGCGTACCGATAGGCACTGATAAAACGGATACTAAAACGTTTTATGGTGCCTTTTGTTCTGCAATTGAAGTTATCCGGAAAAATAATCCGGCTTCAAAAATACTTGTTATGACAGCTACAAGACAATGTCCTATGAGTGGCACAACGATACGTCGTAAAGATACGGATAAAAACAAACTAGGGTTAACGTTAGAGGATTATGTCAATGCTCAGATATTGGCTTGTAGTGAATTAGATGTGCCAGTATATGACGCTTATCACACAGATTATTTCAAACCATATAATCCAGCATTTAGAAAATCTAGCATGCCTGATGGATTACATCCTAATGAAAGAGGTCATGAAGTTATTATGTATGAGCTTATTAAAAATTATTATCAGTTTTATGGATAGTAAAGGAGGAAAACATGAGTAATAAACTAATTACAGATTTAAGTAGAGTTTTCGATTACAGATATGTAGATGAAAATGAGTATAATTTCAAGCTTATTTCAGACATGCTGACTGATTTTAATTTCTCTCTTGAATATCATAGAAATAAAGAGGTATTTGCACATAATGGAGAGCAAATAAAGTATGAACATTTAAATGTCACAAGTAGCGTCTCTGATTTTTTAACGTATCTAAACGGCCGTTTCAGCAATATGGTACTAGGTCATAACGGCGACGGTATCAACGAAGTAAAAGACGCGCGTGTTGATAATACTGGTTATGATCATAAGACATTGCAAGATCGTTTGTATCATGATTATTCAACACTAGATGCTTTCACTAAAAAGGTTGAGAAAGCTGTAGATGAACACTATAAAGAATATCAAGCGACAGAATACCGATTTGAACCAAAAGAGCAAGAACCGGAATTCATCACAGATTTATCGCCATATACTAACGCAGTAATGCAATCATTTTGGGTAGACCCTAGAACAAAAATTATTTACATGACACAAGCGCGTCCAGGCAATCATTACATGTTATCTAGATTGAAGCCTAACGGACAATTTATTGATAGACTGCTAGTTAAAAATGGCGGACACGGCACACACAACGCCTATAGATATATCGGCAATGAGTTGTGGATTTATTCAGCAGTGTTAGACGCTAACAACAATAACAAGTTTGTACGCTTTAAATACAGAAGCGGAGAAATGACGTATGGCAACGAAATGCAAGACGTTATGCCAAATGTATTTAACGATAGATATACGTCAGCAATTTATAATCCTATAGAAAACTTAATGGTTTTTAGACGTGAATATAAAACTTCTGAACAACAAGCTAAGAACGCATTAAATTTTGTTGAAGTAAGAAGTGCTGACGATATTGATAAAGGTATAGACAAAGTACTGTACCAAATGGATATCCCTATGCAATACACATCAGGTACGCAACCTATGCAAGGTATTGCTTATGATGCAGGTATCTTATATTGGTACACTGGCGATTCAAATCCAGCTAACCCTAATTACTTACAAGGCTTCGATATCAAAACGAAAGAATTGTTATTTAAACGTCGTATCGATATAGGCGGTGTGAATAACAACTTTAAAGGAGATTTCCAAGAGGCTGAGGGTCTAGATATGTATTACGATTTAGAAACAGGACGCAAAGCGCTTTTAATCGGGGTAACTATTGGACCTGGTAACAACAGACACCACTCAATTTATTCAATTGGTCAAAGAGGTGTAAACCAATTCTTAAAAAACATCGCACCTCAAGTATCAATGACTGATTCAGGTGGACGTGTTAAACCGTTACCAGTGCAAAACCCAGCATATCTAAGTGATATTACGGAAGTTGGTCATTACTATATCTATACGCAAGACACACAAAATGCGTTAGATTTCCCGTTACCGAAAGCGTTTAGAGATGCAGGTTGGTTCTTTGATGTACTGCCTGGTCATTATAATGGTGCGTTAAGACAAGTACTAACTAGAAACAGCACAGGTAGAAATATGCTCAAATTTGAACGTGTTATCGACATCTTTAACAAGAAAAACAACGGTTCATGGAATTTCAACCCACAAAGTGCTGGTTATTGGGAACATATCCCTAAGAGTATTACAAAATTATCAGATTTAAAAATCGTTGGTTTAGATTTCTATATCACTACTGAAGAATCAAACCGATTTACTGATTTTCCTAAAGACTTTAAAGGTATTGCAGGTTGGATATTAGAAGTAAAATCGAATACACCAGGTAATACAACACAAGTATTAAGACGTAATAACTTCCCGTCTGCACATCAATTTTTAGTTAGAAACTTTGGTACTGGTGGCGTTGGTAAATGGAGTTTATTCGAAGGAAAGGTGGTTGAATAATGGTAGTAGATAATTTTTCGAAAGATGATAACTTAATCGAGTTACAAACAACATCACAATATAATCCGGTTATTGACACAAACATCAGTTTCTATGAATCAGATAGAGGAACTGGTGTTTTAAATTTTGCAGTAACTAAGAATAATAAGCCGTTATCAATCAGCAAACATAATGCGATGACTAGTATTGTGCTTAAGACGGATAACTTCGACGATGAACACGGCGCTTATATTAGTGATGAACTTACAATTGTTGATGCAATTAACGGACGAATGCAATACGTTATCCCGAATGAGTTCTTAAAATACACTGGACGCGTACATGCGCAAGCATATTTTACTCAAAACGGTAGCAATAACGTAATTGTAGAACGTCAATTTAACTTCAATATCCAGAATGATCTAATTAGTAATTTTGACGGTAAAACAAAGCTAGTTTATATCAAATCAATTCAGGACTTAACAGAAAGTGTTAAAGAAGAAGTTGAGGACTTAAAGAAAAGTTTGAGTGATACAAAATCGTTGGTTACTGAAATTGATAGTCGTATTAATCAAGGTATTCAAAGATTAGAAATCAAACAAAATGAAGCGGTACAGATGATTACAGCAACACAAGACAAAGCCGTTCAATATATAAATAGCAAGTTCCAGAAAATTGTTGATAAAGAGCAAGCGATTTTTGAACGTGTTAACGAAGTTGAACAACAAATCAATGGCGCTGACCTTGTTAAAGGTAATTCAACAACAAATTGGCAAAAGTCTAAACTTACTGATGATTACGGTAAAGCGATCGAATCATCTGAACAGTCAATAGAAGCTGTTTTAAGACACGCTAACTCATCTATGATTATTCATATTACTAATGCAAAAGATGCGCCAGAAAAGGCGGATATAGGCACGTTAGAGAAGCCCGGACAAGATGGTGTTGATGACGGTTCTTCGTTCGATGAATCAACTTATACATCAAGCAAATCTGGTGTGTTAGTTGTTTATGTTGTTGATAATAATACAGCTCGTGCTACATGGTATCCAGACGATTCAAATGATGAGTACACAAAATATAAAATCGGTGGCACATGGTATCAGTTCTATAAAAAAGTTGACGAAGAATTAACGAAGAAATTTGTTGAAGAAACGTCTAACAACGCTTTAAATCAAGCTAAGCAGTATGTAGATGATAAATTCGGAACAACGAGCTGGCAACAACATAAGATGACAGAGGCGAATGGCCAATCAATACAAGTTAACTTGAATAATGCGCAAGGCGATTTGGGATATTTAACTGCTGGTAATTACTATGCAACAAGAGTGCCGGATTTACCAGGTATTGTTGAAAGTTACGAAGGCTACTTATCAGTATTTGTTAAAGATGATGCAAATAAGTTATTCAACTTCACACCTTCAAACTCTAAAAAAGTTTATACACGATCAATCACCAATGGTCGATTAGATTCACAATGGGCTACACCTAACGAACATAAAACAGCCGTGTTATTCGACGGTGCTGCAAACGGTGTAGGAACAAGGATTAATTTAACCGAAGCTTATACAAATTATGCAATTCTATTCATAAGCGGTACTTATCCAGGTGGTGTTATTGAAGCATTCAGTTTAACCTCTATACCAAATGCGATTCAATTAAGTAAAACAAATGTAGTTGACTCAGACGGTAACGGTGGTGGTAGTTATGAATGCTTAATAACTAAAGAAAGTGGTACGACGTTAAAAATCGATAACGATGTGTACCTTGATTTAGGCAGTAAAACAGGTTCTGGTGCTAATGCAAACAGAGTTACGATAAATAAAATTGTGGGGTGGAAATAATGAAAATCACAGTAAACGATAAAAACGAAGTTATCGGATACGTTAATACTGGCGGATTACGCAATAGTTTAGATGTAGATGATAACAATGTGCCTATTAAATTTAAAGAAGAGTTCGAACCTAGAAAGTTTGTTTTCACTAACGGCGAAATTAAATACAATAGCAATTTCGAAAAAGAAGACGTACCGAATGCATCAAACCAACAAAGTGAATCAGATTTGAGTGATGAAGAACTTCGCGGAATGGTTGCAAGTATGCAAATGCAGGTGACGCAAGTAAACATTTTGGCGATGGAATTAAAGCAACAAAACGCTATGTTAACACAACAGTTGACTGAACTAAAAGCTGGTAAAACAAATACAGAGGAGGACGTTTAAATGGAGAAAATTAAGATGATTTATCCAACTTTCAAGGACATTAAAACTTTTTATGTGTGGGGTTGCTATAAAAATGACCAAATTAAGTGGTACGTAGACATGGGTGTAATCGACAAAGAAGAATATGCATTGATCACTGGAGAAAAATATCCAGAAACAAAAGATGAAAAGTCACAGGTGTAATGCTTGTGGCTTTTTAATTTAACAAAAAGTAGGTGGCGTAATGTTTGGTTTTACCAAACGACATGAACAAGATTGGCGTTTAACGCGATTAGAAGAAAATGATAAGACTATGTTTGAAAAATTCGACAGAATAGAAGATAGTCTTAGAGCGCAAGAAAAGATTTATGACAAATTAGATAGAAATTTTGAAGAATTAAAGCGCGACAAGGTAGAAGATGAAAAGAATAAAGAAAAGAATGCCAAGAATATTAGAGACATAAAAATGTGGATTCTAGGTTTGATAGGGACTATCTTCAGTACGATTGTCATAGCTTTACTAAGAACTGTTTTTGGTATTTAAAGGAGGTGATTACCATGCTTAAAGGGATTTTAGGATATAGCTTCTGGGCGTGCTTCTGGTTTGGTAAATGTAAATAACAGTTAAGAGTCAGTGCTTCGGCACTGGCTTTTTATTTTGATTGAAATGAGGTGCATACATGGGATTACCTAATCCGAAAAATAGAAAGCCCACAGCTAGTGAAGTAGTAGAGTGGGCGTTGTATATCGCTAAAAACAAAATAGCTATTGATGTACCTGGTTCTGGAATGGGAGCACAATGCTGGGATTTGCCTAATTATTTACTCGATAAATATTGGGGATTTAGAACATGGGGAAATGCTGATGCTATGGCTCAGAAATCTAATTATAGAGGTAGAGATTTCAAGATAATTAGAAATACAAAAGACTTTGTACCACAACCAGGCGACTGGGGTGTTTGGACTGGTGGTTGGGCAGGTCATGTGAACATTGTAGTAGGGCCATGCACAAAAGACTATTGGTATGGTGTGGATCAAAACTGGTATACAAATAATGCAACAGGAAGTCCGCCGTATAAAATCAAACACTCTTATCATGATGGACCAGGTGGAGGTGTTAAATATTTTGTTAGACCTCCATATCATCCAGACAAAACTACACCAGCACCTAAACCGGAAGATGATAGTGATGATAACGAAAAAAATAATAAAAAAGTTCCAATTTGGAAAGATGTAACAACTATAAAGTACACAATTTCTAGCCAAGAAGTTAATTATCCAGAATATATTTATCACTTTATAGTAGAGGGTAATCGACGACTCGAAAAACCTAAAGGGATAATGATTAGAAACGCTCAAACAATGAGCTCGGTAGAAAGTTTATATAACAGTAGAAAGAAATATAAGCAAGATGTAGAATATCCACACTTTTATGTTGATAGACATAATATTTGGGCTCCTAGAAGAGCCGTATTTGAAGTTCCTAATGAAGCTGATTATATAGTTATAGACGTATGTGAAGATTATAGTGCGAGTAAAAACGAATTTATTTTTAACGAGATTCACGCAATGGTTGTAGCTGTAGATATGATGATCAAATATGAGATACCTCTAAGTATTGAGAATTTAAAAGTAGACGATAGTATTTGGCGTTCAATGTTGGAACATGTTAATTGGAATATGATTGACAACGGTGTTCCCCCTAAAGATAAATACGAAGCATTAGAAAAGGCATTACTTAATATATTTAAAAACAGAGAAAAATTATTAAATTCTATAACTAAACCAACAGTAACAAAATCTAGAATAAAAGTTATGGTAGATAATAAAAACGCTGATATAGCGAATGTAAGAGACTCATCACCAACAGCTAATAATGGCTCGGCATCTAAACAACCGCAGATCATAACAGAAACGAGTCCTTATACATTCAAACAAGCACTGGATAAACAAATGGCAAGAGGTAACCCGAAAAAATCTCATACATGGGGCTGGGCTAATGCAACACGAGCACAAACGAGCTCAGCGATGAATGTAAAGCGTATATGGGAAAGTAACACACAATGCTACCAAATGCTTAATTTAGGCAAGTATCAAGGTGTTTCAGTTAGCGCACTTAATAAGATACTTAAAGGTAAGGGAACATTGAATAATCAAGGTAAAGCGTTCGCAGAAGCTTGTAAAAAGCACAACATTAATGAAATTTATTTAATCGCGCATGCTTTCTTAGAAAGTGGATATGGAACAAGTAACTTCGCTAACGGAAAAGATGGAGTATACAACTACTTCGGCATTGGCGCTTACGACAACAATCCTAACTACGCAATGACGTTTGCAAGGAATAAAGGTTGGACATCTCCAGCAAAAGCAATCATGGGCGGTGCTAGCTTCGTAAGAAAAGATTACATCAACAAAGGACAAAACACATTGTATCGAATTAGATGGAATCCTAAGAATCCAGCTACCCACCAATACGCTACTGCTATAGAGTGGTGCCAACATCAAGCAAGTACAATCGCTAAGTTATATAAACAAATCGGCTTAAAAGGTATCTACTTCACAAGGGATAAATATAAATAAAGAGGTGTGTAAATGTACAAAATAAAAGATGTTGAAACGAGAATAAAAAATGATGGTGTTGACTTAGGTGACATTGGCTGTCAATTTTACACTGAAGATGAAAATACAGCATCTATAAGAATAGGTATCAATGACAAACAAGGTCGTATCGATCTAAAAGCACATGGCTTAACACCTAGATTACATTTGTTTATGGAAGATGGCTCTATATTCAAAAATGAGCCCCTTATTATCGACGATGTTGTAAAAGGGTTCCTTACCTACAAGATACCTAAAAAGGTTATCAAACACGCTGGTTATGTTCGTTGTAAGCTGTTTTTAGAGAAAGAAGAAGAAAAAATACATGTCGCGAACTTTTCTTTCAATATCGTTGATAGTGGTATTGAATCTGCTGTAGCAAAAGAAATCGATGTTAAATTGGTAGATGATGCTATTACGAGAATCTTAAAAGATAACGCGACAGATTTATTGAGCAAAGACTTTAAAGAGAAAATAGATAAAGATGTCATTTCTTACATCGAAAAGAATGAAAGTAGATTTAAAGGTGCGAAAGGTGATAAAGGCGAACCGGGACAACCTGGTGCAAAAGGTGAAGCAGGTAAAAAAGGAGAACAAGGCGTACCCGGTAAAAACGGTACTGTAGTATCAATCAATCCTGACACTAAAATGTGGCAAATTGATGGTAAAGATACAAATATCAAAGCAGAACCTGAGTTATTGGACAAAATCAATATCGCAAATGTTGAAGGGTTAGAAGATAAATTGCAAGAAGTTGAAAAAAACAAAGAGGCAACTCTCAAAGACTCTAAAACGTATACAGATTCAAAAATTGCTGAACTAGTTGATAGCGCGCCTGAATCTATGAATACACTAAGAGAATTAGCAGAAGCAATACAAAACAACTCTATTTCAGAAAGTGTATTGCAACAGATTGGCTCAAAAGTTAGTACAGAAGATTTTGAGAGGTTCAAACAAACATTAAACAGTTTGTATGCAGATAAAAATCATAGTCATACAATCAAACAGATTGAAGGATTAGAAAATGCTTTATCAAGAAAATCAGACATAAATCATAATCATGACGAGAGGTATGTTTTGTCGTCTCAAGCTTTTACTAAACAACAAGCGGATAATTTATATCAACTAAAAGGCGCATCTCAACCGACGGTTAAAATTTGGACAGGAACAGAAAATGAATATAACTATATATATCAAAAAGACCCGAATACGTTATATTTAATTAAAGGGTGATGACATGGAAGCTAATTTAAAAGGTGTAAAGAAATTGGTATACAAAGAGGTTGAATACTCTAAAGTATTTGCAGGTAATACAAAAGTTTGGTCTAAACCGCCGTCTTTTGTAATTAAACCCTTACCTAAAAATAAATATCCGGATAGCATAGAAGATTCAACAGCAAAATGGACAATAAATGGAGTTGAACCTAACAAAAATTATCAGGTGACAATAGAAAATGTACGCAGCGGTATAATGAGGGTTTCGCAAACTAATTTAGGATCAAGTGATTTAGGAATATCAGGAGTCAATAGTGGAGTTGCAAGTAAAAGCATTAACTTTAGTAATCCTTCCGGGATTTTGTATGTCACTATAAGTGATGTTTATTCAGGATCTCCGACTTTGACCATTGAATAATTTTAAACGACTAATTTTTTAGTCGTTTTTTATTTTGGATAAAAGGAGCAAACAAATGGATATTAACTGGAAATTGAGATTCAAAAACAAAGCAGTACTAACTGGTTTAGTTGGAGCATTGTTGCTATTTATCAAGCAAGTCACGGATTTATTCGGATTAGATTTATCTACTCAATTAAATCAAGCTAGCGCAATTATAGGCGCTATCCTCACGTTACTTACAGGTATTGGCGTTATTACTGACCCAACGTCAAAAGGCGTCTCAGATTCATCTATAGCACAGACATATCAAGCGCCTAGAGATAGCAATAAAGAAGAACAACAAGTTACGTGGAAATCATCACAAGACAGCAGTTTAACGCCGGAATTAAGCACGAAAGCACCAAAAGAATATGATACATCACAACCTTTCACAGACGCCTCTAACGATGTTGGCTTTGATGTGAATGAGTATCATCATGGAGGTGGCGACAATGCAAGCAAAATTAACTAAAAAAGAGTTTATAGAGTGGTTGAAAACTTCTGAGGGAAAACAATTCAATGTGGACTTATGGTATGCATTTCAATGCTTTGATTATGCTAATGCTGGTTGGAAAGCTTTGTTTGGATTACTCCTAAAAGGTGTAGGCGCAAAAGATATTCCGTTCGCTAACAACTTCGACGGATTAGCTACTGTATACCAAAATACACCGGACTTCTTAGCACAACCTGGCGACATGGTGGTATTCGGTAGCAACTACGGTGCTGGATATGGTCACGTTGCATGGGTAATTGAAGCAACTTTAGATTACATCATTGTATATGAGCAGAATTGGCTAGGCGGTGGCTGGACTGACGGAATCGAACAACCCGGCTGGGGTTGGGAAAAAGTTACAAGACGACAACATGCTTATGATTTCCCTATGTGGTTTATCCGTCCGAATTTTAAAAGTGAGACAGCGCCACGATCAGTTCAATCTCCTACACAAGCACCTAAAAAAGAAACAGCTAAGCCACAACCTAAAGCAGTAGAACTTAAAATCATCAAAGATGTGGTTAAAGGTTATGACCTACCTAAGCGTGGTAGTAACCCTAAAGGCGTAAATAATAGTGAATTTTTCATAAATATGATATAGTACCTTTATAATGATATAGGGGTGCTGATATGACAGAGATTTGGAAAGATGTTATAAATTACGAAGGTTATTATATGGTTTCGAATATGGGCAGAGTTAAGTCCTTAAAAAGAGTTGTTAAACATGGAGGTTCTGTGACAAGAACTTACCCGACTGTGATTTTAAAACCAAATAAAGTAGCATTTGATTATTTTCAAGTCACTTTAAATAAAAATAGCATAAGAAAATCAAGATACGTTCACAATTTGGTTATGGAAGCATTTGTCGGAGAGAAGAAGTTAGGTTATGAAGTTAATCATAAAAACGAAGATAAAAGTGATAATCGTCTAGAAAACCTAGAATATATAACTTCTAAAGAAAATAATAATTATGGAACTAGAATCGAAAGATCTATTAAAAAATCTACAAATGGTAAAAGAAGTAAGAAAATCAAAGGAACTCATATAATTACTGGAGAAGAAGTTTATTTTCCATCTATTGCTGAAGCAAAAAGACAGGGATATGGTAATCATATTAGCGACGCAATACGTGGTAAAAGAAATCACTGTTATAAATATAAATGGGAATTCATTTAAGCGCTGCATATATAGCGATGTATATGTACTAAAAACATAAATTGCTTTGAAGAACCTTAGAGCCTTAATACCACAATAAAGCTGAAAAGACTTTGTGAAGGTTTAACAAGTTTAAGGATTGGTTTGTTTAGCAGCACTACTCCTAAATACTTCTTAGTACAAGGAGAATGTTCAACGACTAGAGGATTGCGTCCTCGTAGGGTTCAAGTGAACTCGAAAGAAGAACTATCTCATGTAGATAGAAACATATAGTCTGGTCACGTCTTGTAATGAGAGTGCTAGGGATAAACCTAGAGTTAGATTAACGACCTAACAAAACAAACGTAGTTATACACAACGACGCAGGAAGCAAAGGAGCGACTGCTGAAGCATATCGTAATGGGTTAGTTAATGCGCCTTTATCGAGACTAGAGGCAGGTATTGCGCATAGTTATGTATCAGGTAACACAGTGTGGCAAGCTTTAGATGAATCACAAGTAGGTTGGCATACCGCTAATCAAATAGGTAATAAATATTATTACGGTATTGAAGTATGTCAATCAATGGGCGCAGATAACGCGACATTCTTAAAAAATGAACAGGCAACTTTCCAAGAATGCGCTAGATTGTTGAAAAAATGGGGATTACCAGCAAACAGAAATACAATCAGATTACACAACGAATTCACTTCAACATCATGCCCACACAGAAGCTCAGTATTGCACACTGGTTTTGACCCAGTAACTCGTGGCCTATTGCCGGAAGATAAACAATTACAACTTAAAGACTACTTTATCAAGCAAATTAGAGTGTATATGGATGGTAAAATACCGGTTGCCACTGTCTCTAATGAGTCAAGCGCTTCAAGTAATACAGTTAAACCAGTTGCAAGTGCATGGAAACGTAATAAATATGGTACTTACTACATGGAAGAAAGTGCTAGATTCACAAACGGCAATCAACCAATCACAGTAAGAAAAGTGGGGCCATTCTTATCTTGTCCAGTGGGTTATCAGTTCCAACCTGGTGGGTATTGTGATTATACAGAAGTGATGTTACAAGATGGTCATGTTTGGGTAGGATATACATGGGAGGGGCAACGTTATTACTTGCCTATTAGAACATGGAATGGTTCTGCCCCACCTAATCAGATATTAGGTGACTTATGGGGAGAAATCAGTTAGAATGACATAGTCATGTCTATTTGAGCAGGTGCGTTACATACCTGCTTTCTATTTACATTTAAAGATAAAATGTGCTATTATTTTACTAGAACTTTTTAACATTTCTCTCAAGATTTAAATGTAGATAACAGGCAGGTACTACGGTACTTGCCTATTTTTTATGTTATAATGTAATTACATTACCAGTAACCAATCTGGCTTAAAACCACATTTCCGGTAGCCAATCCGGCTATGCAGAGGACTTACTTGCGTAAAGTAGTAAGAAGCTGACTGCATATTTAAACCACCCATACTAGTTGCTGGGTGGTTTTTATGTTATAATATAAATGTGAAATGGTCATTCTTGAAATGACTCGGTCGCTACTGGCGCAGACCGTCTAAAGTGTCATCACTACATGAACTGAGAATTCATATGACGTTGCTGACGAGCGACAAAGCTCTGTGTTCCTGAACGGGAGTAGGTTTGTGTGGTGGTTTAATTTAGTAACAGCATAGACTGTCTATAGCAAGGTTGCCGAAGAGATTCTAAACGTATTCGTAAGTACGTGGTCCTTGCTAGATAACCGTATCTTAACCGATGCGGTTATTTTTTACCACACAACCAACAAAACCACACCACCTATTAATTTAGGAGTGTGGTTGTTTTTGTTGGAAGTGTGTATCAGGTATCGGAATACCTCATCTGCCAATTAAAAATTGTTAATTTAATAATTAAATATAAAGACGATTAATTAGTTTTTACGTTTTCTAGGTAATACGAATGCAATGATGCTGCTTAAAGCTAATAATGCCATTAATGGTAATGTCATATCTTTATTCGATTCTTCACCAGTTTGTGGTAATGATTTAGCTTTATTTTCTTGTGTATTTTTATTGTTTTGGCTTTGAGTATGTCCATCATTTGTGTTTTTAATGTTTGCTTTTTGTAATGGAGCATTATCTTTTGCTTCGCTAGAACCTGCTGAAGTTTGAACAACACCTTTTGTTGTTTCTGAAGAAGCAGATGTAGGTTTTGCAACATTTTGAGTCGCAGATACTACCTTAGTTGGAGTTGTACTACTTGATTCTACTTCACCTTTAGCTGGTTTTGTAGCAGGCGTTTTGTCTTTACCTGACTCACTAGATGCATCAATTTCTTTTTCAACACTTGGTGATTGTTTATTGTCATCTTTTTGGCTGTCTTGTTTTTGTGATTCTTTTTCAACAGGTGCTGTTGTTGGTTTGCTAGGCGTAGCTGGTGTAGTTTCCTTCTTAGCTGAGTTGTCTTGTTGTTCCTTTTTATTAGATTTATCGGCATTGGCTTTAGTAAATGCTTCTTTATCAACGATTCTGACATGGTATTGTCCATCATAATCAATCGTTTTTACGTGAACTTTAACGATAGCATCATATAGGGTTTTACCTTCAACATATGGGAAAATAATCGTTCTAGTGTTATTTTTAGCATCTTTGCTAATTGTTCTAACACGTTCACCTTCAACCATGAAATCTTTCCAGTAATCGTCATTAGTAGTTTCCATTACCATATATTTTTTGCCGTTAAGCATACCTGTTTTAATAGGGTGTTTAACAAAAGTATCCATCATAGATTCGTTATTCTCAACACTTTCATAAACAACATATTTTGTATCTTGTAAATCAGTCATTTTTTCATTTGTTGGTTGTACATTTTGGAATTCAGTTATTGCGGATTTCACTTGTTCATCTAAAGCTTTTTTCGTCTCTTCTAATTTCTTCTTGTATTCAGCTTTCAATTTTTCGGGAAGTTTATCTTGAATTTTATTTAATTCATAAACTTGTCTTTCTAGTGTTTTCGCTTTTTTATATGGCGCTAATAATTTTTCAGCTTTGTAATCTTCTTCAGTTTTGAATTTATCTGCACTGTTATAAATCGGTTGCGCGAATTCCATTAACGTGTAATCATATTTTTCTTCTTTATTATTGAAGTGAGTTGAACTTACGATTTTAACTGCTTTTGTTCCATTTGAAACAGAGAAGCGAATGTAAGCATAGTCTTTAACAGTATCATATGATACTAATTTGATTGGTAATTTTTTGTCACCTTCATAAACTTCAAATTTTCTCCAAAATTGACCTGATTGTAATCCTAATTCAATTTCTGGTTTTGAATCAGTGAAAATAACTCTAGCAGGTTTAACAGAACTTGCATAATGATAAAACTGTTGAGTGCCATCTTTCTTTTTCATTTCAAAATCAATTGGACGAGAGTTTGGTGCGCTATGATCTTTATCTTTTATTGCTGGGTTTTTAATCGCTTCTCTAAGTTCCTCATTCAAAATAGGATATGTATTGTTATCGGATTTTGCTGCTGGTTTAACTTCTTTTGTTTCATTAGGGGCTTTAACTTCTTTAACTTCTTTAGCTTCTTTTGTTTCAGTAGTAGGGGCCACAACTTCTTTATTAGATACGGAGACAGCATTAGCTACTGGTTTAGCTTCTGGAGCTTTTTCAGTTGTTGTTGTTGGACTTGCAACTGCTTCAGTTTTTGGTTGTGTTTCTGTAATTGTACCACCTGTTTCTTCAGCTGCTTTTGCTTCGCCATTTGACATTAATAATAAAAGTGTACTAATCGCTACAGATGCAACGCCTAGTGATGACTTTCTAATTGAATAAAATGATTTAAATTCTTTTTGCTGTTTGTTCATGTTGTAGTAACAACTCCTAATTGTATATTATCAACTGATAATCATTATCAATTGATTACTTGTATTGTACATTGAAATGGTAGTTAATTGCAACGTTATTTTATAAAAAAATAACCTATGTTATAGATTATGGAATATCTATGACATAGGTTAAATAAAATTTAAAATAAAAAATATATTAAGTTATGAGTGTGACGAAGATTTATTTAGATTCTTTTCTTTTGAAAAGTAACAAAGATAATGAACCTAAAAGGGCAAGTGTTGCGAAGGCAACTGTGCTAATAAAGTTATCAACTGAAGTTAAACCAGTTTTTGGTAATTCTTTAGCTTTAGATGCTTGTTTAGGCGTTTCGTTTTGTTTTGTAACTTTGTTAGTTTGTTGTGATTTATTGTCACTTACAGCTTGATTGTTGCTTTCAGATTTCGCTGTTGCAACATCTTTAACAGGTGTTTGAACTTTATTTTGTTCTTGAGCTGTTTGTGTTGTTTTCACTGTACGAGCACTATGTGTTTGACTTTGATCTTTTGTAGCTTCAGTACTTACAACTTTTGTAGTTTGTGTGTTTTCAGCTTTGCTTGGTGCAGTTACAGCAGGTTTAACTTTTTCAACTTTAGGTTGAACAGGTTTCGTTTGCTCAGTAGGTGTTTTAGGTTGAGCAGGTTTTGGTTGAACCGGTTTAACATTGTTTGGTTTTGCTGCGTCAGCTAATGTAGGAATTGCTTTTTCAAATTCTAAATGCGTAGTATATCTATGATTGTAATTAATTTGAGGTACGACAATATGTACTTTTGTAGTTAAACTCTTATACCCAGGTTCAACAGCAACGTTGATTGTTCTAGTGTCAGCTTTTTTATCATCGTTAACAACAGTTGTTGCTAATTCTTGATTGTTTACATTGTAAAATTTGTATTCTTTCCAGAATGATGCGTTGTTCAATACAGCTTGGAAATAATATTTATTATTTTGTTTAATTACTTTACCAGGGTGTTGCATATAGTCATCCATGTGTGACTTCTCTGAAGAGCCATCTTTTTGCACTTGGAAATTAATTGGTTGTGATGTTGCTTGAGAAACTTGTGTGCTTTGATTATTAGTTGCGTTCGTAGCTTCTGTTGCCGCATTGACTTGTTGGCTGTCTGCGCCTATGTATACAAGGGAACCTAAAATGATAGATGCTGTACCCATTGTAATCTTTTTCATAGCTGATGAACGTTGTTCTGATTGATACTTACTGTTTAAATAATGTTTTGTCATGTTGTTTTCCTCCTAAGGATACAAATTATGTGTTGTTATATGAGATGATTAACCATTGCAATTGATAATGGTTATCAATTATACTAGCACATCTATTTTCGTATAACAATAATAAATTGATTATAAAATAAATATTGACAATGATAATCATTATTATTTATGATTTCAGTAAAGACTTAAAAGCAATCATAAAAAGGAGGATTATGTTATGAAAAATATTTTAAAAGTTTTTAATACAATGATTTTAGCGTTAATTATCATCATCGCGACATTCAGTAATTCTGCAAATGCCGCGGATAGTGGCACTTTGAATTATGAGGTTTACAAATACAATACCAATGACACGTCGATTGCTAATGACTATTTTAATAAACCGGCAAAGTACATTAAGAAAAATGGTAAATTGTATGTTCAAATTACTGTAAACCACAGTCATTGGATTACAGGAATGAGTATCGAAGGACATAAAGAAAGAATTATTAGTAAAAATACTGCCAAAGATGAACGAACTTCTGAATTTGAAGTAAGTAAGCTAAACGGTAAAGTAGATGGGAAAATTGATGTTTATATCGATGAAAAAGTGAACGGAAAACCTTTCAAATATGACCATCATTACAATATTACATATAAATTTAATGGACCAACTGATGTAGCAGGTGCTAATGCACCAGGTAAAGATGATAAAAATTCTGCTTCAGGTAGTGACAAAGGATCTGATGGAGCGACTACTGGTCAAAGTGAATCTAACAGTTCGAATAAAGACAAAGTAGAAAATCCACAAACAAATGCTGGTACACCTGCATATATATATGCAATACCAGTTGCATCCTTAGCATTATTAATCGCAATCACATTGTTTGTTAGAAAAAAATCTAAAGGCAATGTGGAATAATGAGAAATGTTAAACAAATTGCTACAAAATCTATTATAGCTATTATTAGCTTAGGTATTCTTACATATACAACAATGATTGGTAGCGTGTTGGCTGATGAGATAAAATATCCATCAGCCAAATTTAATCAACCTGAAGCAAAAGATAAAACAGAATTAACTTCATCAATTTTTGATGAAAAGATAAAAGAGAATAAAGCGTTAGATTTACTAATTTTTAATCAAGAAAATAAAAATGTAACTGAGGAACAACAACTAGTTGATGAAAAGGCGCAATTGATTTCAGATATGACTGGTAAAATTTACTTGCAAGTAAAACTAAAAGGTAAAATTGATAAAGAACAACTTGTTTTTCAAAATGACAAAAATGAAGAATTTCCTTTTGTTATAAAAGATGAAAAGGATGACACAATAGTAAGAATTTTAATTGAACAGCATATGGATAAAATCAATATGCATGTTAAAACGTTGGTTGAAAAGAAAGATCTAGATAACAAAGAAATGGTGTATTCTATTCATTTTAAAGAGAAAAAAGTACAACATGACGATGCAAAAGAAGTGCCTTCAAAACATCAAAATCAAGAAAATAATCAAGATCAGCTTAAAAAAGATATTGATGACAAAAAAGATAGTCAAAAATCAGACATTAAGGAAAGACGTACTAGCCTTTTTACTGAAAAAGGATTAAATGATATTCCTGTACAAAAAGATAAAGTGCAACAAAACAGTAATAAAAAGATTGAAAACGAGCGACCTAAAGCATCAAGTACATTAAGAGTTGAAAATAGCTCTCCAACAGTAAAAAAGGTTGAAAATAATCACAAAGAGCAACCGAAACATAAAGATGAAAAATCAAAAAAGGAAAAGAAAAAAGTAGTTGAAAAAGAAAAAGCGTTACCAGCTTTTAATAGAGATGATGATAGCAAGAATAGTAGTCAATTATCTAGTGATATTAAAGAACTTGATGAACCAAATCATAAAAAGCAATATATGTTATTTGCAGCTGGCATTGTGTTAGCAACCATTTTACTTATTTCGGCACATTTATACAGCAGAAAGAGAGGTAACCAAGTTTGAGAATCATAAAGTATTTAACCATTTTAGTGATAAGCGTCGTTATCTTAACTAGCTGTCAATCTTCCAGTTCTCAAGAATCAACTAAATCCGGCGAATTCAGAATCGTACCAACAACTGTTGCATTGACAATGACATTGGACAAATTGGATTTGCCAATTGTCGGCAAACCCACGTCATATAAGACATTGCCTAATCGTTATAAAGATGTACCGGAAATTGGTCAACCAATGGAGCCGAACGTTGAAGCTGTTAAAAAGTTAAAACCAACACATGTTTTGAGTGTGTCAACGATTAAAGATGAAATGCAACCATTTTACAAACAATTAAATATGAAAGGCTACTTTTATGATTTTGATAGTTTAAAAGGGATGCAAAAGTCGATTACACAATTAGGTGATCAATTTAATCGTAAAGCACAAGCAAAAGAATTAAATGACCATTTAAATTCTGTAAAGCAAAAAATTGAAAATAAAGCAGCTAAACAAAAGAAACATCCCAAAGTATTAATATTAATGGGTGTACCTGGTAGCTATTTAGTAGCAACTGATAAATCGTATATTGGTGATTTAGTTAAAATAGCAGGTGGAGAAAATGTTATTAAAGTGAAAGATCGTCAATATATTTCGTCTAATACTGAAAATTTGTTGAATATCAATCCAGATATTATTTTACGATTACCACACGGAATGCCTGAAGAAGTTAAGAAAATGTTTCAAAAAGAATTTAAACAAAATGATATTTGGAAACATTTTAAAGCTGTGAAAAATAATCATGTTTATGACTTAGAGGAAGTGCCATTCGGTATTACAGCAAATGTTGATGCTGATAAGGCAATGACTCAATTATATGATTTATTTTATAAGGATAAAAAATAGTGAGTTGATATGATGATAAAAAATAACAAGAAACTACTATTTTTATGTTTGTTAGTCATTTTAATCGCAACAGCTTATATTTCGTTTGTAACCGGTACAATTAAATTGTCATTTAATGACCTAATTACAAAATTTACAACTGGTAGCAATGAAGCAGTGGATTCAATCATTGATTTGCGATTACCACGTATATTAATTGCATTGATGGTTGGCGCAATGTTAGCAGTTTCTGGAGCATTATTACAAGCAGCACTACAAAATCCTTTGGCAGAGGCGAATATCATTGGCGTTTCATCAGGTGCACTTATAATGAGAGCACTTTGTATGTTGTTTATTCCACAATTGTACTTTTACTTACCATTATTAAGTTTTATTGGTGGTTTAATACCATTTTTAATAATTATATTGTTGCATTCTAAATTTAGATTCAATGCTGTAAGTATGATATTAGTAGGCGTTGCGTTATTCGTATTATTAAATGGTGTTTTAGAAATTTTAACTCAAAACCCTTTAATGAAAATTCCTCAAGGCTTAACAATGAAAATATGGAGCGACGTATACATATTAGCAGTATCAGCATTATTGGGATTAATATTAACATTACTATTGTCTCCTAAATTGAATTTACTAAATTTAGATGACGTACAAGCGAGAAGTATCGGTTTTAATATTGATCGTTACAGATGGCTAACAGGTTTATTAGCAGTATTTTTAGCAAGTGCAACTGTTGCGATTGTTGGACAACTAGCCTTTTTAGGTATTATTGTGCCACATGTGGTTAGAAAGCTAATTGGGGGCAATTACAGAGTACTTATTCCGTTTTCTACAGTTATTGGTGCATGGCTATTGTTAGTGGCTGATTTATTAGGACGAGTGATACAGCCTCCTTTAGAAATTCCAGCCAATGCTATTTTAATGATTGTCGGTGGTCCAATGCTAATTTACTTAATTTGTCAAAGTCAACGAAATCGAATATAAAACGGTACAACAACTGGTTTAGTAGTGACTGAAGAAACGTCGTTAATAAAAGAGGATTTTTATGAGAATAAAGCGATTTTTAACTATTGTACAAATTTTATTGGTTGTAATTATTATCATTTTTGGTTACAAAATTGTTCAAACATATATGGAAGACAAGCAAGAACGCGCAAATTATGAGAAATTACAACAAAAATTTCAAATGCTGATGAGCAAACATCAAGCACATGTGAGACCACAATTTGAATCACTTGAAAAAATCAATAAAGACATTGTTGGATGGATAAAATTATCAGGAACATCATTAAATTATCCAGTACTACAAGGTAAGACAAATCATGATTATTTAAATTTAGATTTTGAGCGAGAACATCGACGTAAAGGTAGTATTTTTATGGATTTTAGAAATGAATTGAAGAATTTAAATCATAATACTATTATATACGGACACCATGTCGGTGATAATACGATGTTTGATGTGTTAGAAGATTATTTAAAGCAATCATTTTATGAAAAACACAAGATAATTGAATTTGACAATAAATATGGTAAATATCAATTGCAAGTATTTAGTGCATATAAAACTACTACTAAAGATAATTACATACGTACAGATTTTGAAAATGATCAAGATTATCAACAATTTTTAGATGAGACAAAACGTAAATCTGTGATTAATTCAGATGTTAATGTAACGGTAAAAGATAAAATAATGACTTTATCAACGTGCGAAGATGCATATAGTGAAACAACGAAAAGAATTGTTGTTGTCGCAAAAATAATTAAGGTAAGTTAAACAGAAAAGAGGATAATTATGAAATTTATGGCGGAAAATAGGCTGACGTTAACAAAAGGAACAGCAAAAGATATTATAGAACGATTTTACACGAGACATGGGATTGAAACATTAGAAGGCTTTGATGGCATGTTTGTAACACAAACTTTAGAACAAGAAGATTTTGATGAAGTGAAAATTTTAACAGTTTGGAAATCAAAACAAGCTTTTACGGATTGGTTAAAATCTGATGTCTTTAAAGCAGCACATAAACATGTTAGAAGTAAAAATGAAGATGAAAGTAGCCCGATTATCAATAACAAAGTAATTACATATGATATAGGCTATAGTTACATGAAATAATTGAATTTAAAGAGGTTGCAGTACTTGTTATGACAATTGGTATTGTTAACTTTTGTAACGACCATACATGATACTGATGATGGTCGTTTTTTTTAATGAACACAAACATGCTAACAACAAATTGCTAAAACGTAGTTTGATTTGAATGTGTTTTGAAAATAATCATCAATTATATGATTTTGATTTATTTTGAAGAAGAAAAGAATTAATAATGATATTTTGGGGCGTATGATTTATAGTAGTAGTATCGATAAAAGAAATTTATACAATTTGAAATAATATGAGTGATAAAATCGATTAATTAATATTAACTATACAATCAAATGTTTTCATCTTATTAATGATTAATATTTTTATTTTTAAAAATAAAGTGAGGAGCTATCTATGGAACAAATTACTTCTGCACAAAATAATAGAATTAAACAAGCGAACAAGCTAAAAAAGAAACGTGAAAGGGATAAAACTGGATTAGCTTTAATTGAAGGTGTGCATTTAATTGAAGAAGCTTATCAAAGTGAGATTGTAATTACACAATTATTTGCCATTGAACCGGCAAGATTAGATCAGCAAATTATCGCATACGCGCAAGAAGTTTTTGAAATAAACATGAAAGTTGCTGAATCTTTATCAGGTACAGTGACACCACAAGGGTTTTTCGCAATCATTGAGAAGCCACAATATGATATTTCTAAAGCACAACAAGTATTGCTTATCGATCGTGTTCAAGATCCTGGAAATTTAGGCACATTAATTAGAACTGCGGATGCTGCTGGAATGGATGCTGTAATAATGGAGAAGGGTACGACAGATCCTTATCAAGATAAAGTGTTGCGAGCGAGTCAAGGTAGTGTTTTTCATTTGCCAGTTATGACACAAGATCTCGATACGTTTATTACTCAATTTAATGGTCCTGTTTATGGTACAGCACTTGAAAACGCAGTGGCATATAAAGAAGTTACTTCAAGTGATTCTTTTGCATTACTATTAGGTAATGAGGGAGAAGGTGTTAACCCTGAATTATTAGCACATACTACACAAAATTTAATCATACCTATTTATGGTAAAGCTGAAAGTTTAAATGTAGCGATTGCAGGTAGTATTTTACTTTATCATTTGAAAGGTTGACCATGTTGAAAGTTTTCCGATATAATTATAATTAATTGTTTAACAGAACATTTCTACGTGATTGCATACACAATTGAATATAAACCAATAAAAAGGCATGGACATTTATATAAATAATTGTTTTAGGGAGAATAATCGTGACTGCAAGTTATTCCAATTATTTAAAGTCTTTTCACCTTTTTGGTTACTTAAAGAGATTTAAGTCGGAAAGACAATCCGTTATCAATATTAAACAAGTGTATGCTTAGGCATAAATTTGGGTGGTACCACGGAAATGACTTTCGTCCCTTATTTTTAAGAGGATGAAAGTCATTTTTTAGTTAAACAACAAATATGATAAACAGAAAATGAAGAGTTCGAATAGGGAGGTCAGTGACATATGTCTGAACAACAAACTATGTCAGAGTTAAAACAACAAGCGCTTGTAGATATTAATGAAGCAAATGATGAACGTGCACTGCAAGAAGTTAAAGTGAAATACTTAGGTAAAAAAGGGTCAGTTAGCGGACTAATGAAATTGATGAAGGATTTGCCGAATGAAGAGAAACCTGCATTTGGTCAAAAAGTGAATGAATTGCGTCAAACAATTCAAAATGAATTAGATGAAAGACAACAGATGTTAGTTAAAGAAAAATTAAATAAGCAATTGGCTGAAGAAACAATTGATGTATCATTACCAGGTCGTCATATTGAAATCGGTTCAAAGCATCCATTAACACGTACAATAGAAGAAATTGAAGACTTATTCTTAGGTTTAGGTTATGAAATTGTGAATGGATATGAAGTTGAACAAGATCATTATAACTTCGAAATGCTGAATTTGCCTAAATCACACCCTGCACGTGATATGCAAGATAGTTTCTATATTACAGATGAAATTTTATTACGTACGCATACATCACCAGTGCAAGCACGTACGATGGAATCACGTCATGGTCAAGGTCCAGTTAAAATTATTTGCCCTGGTAAAGTGTATCGTCGTGACTCTGATGATGCGACACATAGTCATCAATTTACACAAATTGAAGGATTAGTTGTTGATAAAAACGTTAAAATGAGTGATTTGAAAGGTACTTTAGAATTGTTAGCTAAGAAATTATTTGGTGCTGATCGTGAAATTCGTTTACGTCCAAGTTACTTCCCATTCACTGAACCTTCTGTTGAAGTTGATGTGTCATGTTTTAAATGTAAAGGAAAAGGTTGTAATGTGTGTAAACACACAGGATGGATTGAAATTTTAGGTGCTGGAATGGTACATCCTAATGTATTAGAAATGGCTGGTTTTGATTCTTCAGAGTACTCTGGATTTGCATTTGGAATGGGACCAGACCGTATTGCAATGTTGAAATATGGTATAGAAGATATTCGTCATTTCTATACTAATGATGTGAGATTTTTAGATCAATTTAAAGCGGTAGAAGATAGAGGTGACATGTAATGTTGATATCAAATGAATGGTTGAAAGAATATGTAACAATCGATGATTCTGTAAGTAATTTGGCAGAACGTATTACGCGCACAGGTATTGAAGTGGATGATTTAATTGACTACACAAAAGATATCAAAAATTTAGTTGTCGGCTTCGTTAAGTCAAAAGAGAAACATCCTGATGCTGATAAATTAAATGTTTGCCAAGTTGATATCGGAGAAGACGAACCTGTACAAATCGTATGTGGTGCACCGAACGTTGATGCAGGACAATATGTCATTGTTGCTAAAGTAGGTGGAAGATTGCCTGGTGGTATTAAAATTAAACGTGCCAAATTACGCGGTGAACGTTCAGAAGGTATGATTTGTTCGTTACAAGAAATTGGTATTTCAAGTAATTATATACCGAAAAGTTTTGAATCAGGCATTTATGTATTTAGTGAATCCCAAGTTCCAGGAACAGATGCCTTACAAGCTTTATATTTAGATGATCAAGTAATGGAATTTGATTTAACGCCGAATCGTGCTGATGCCTTAAGTATGATAGGTACTGCTTATGAAGTTGCAGCATTATATAATACAAAAATGACTAAGCCAGAGACAACATCAAATGAGCTTGAGTTATCTGCAAATGATGAACTAACTGTGACAATTGAAAATGAAGATAAAGTACCATATTATAGTGCACGTGTTGTTCACGACGTGACAATTGAACCCTCGCCAATTTGGATGCAAGCACGCTTAATAAAAGCAGGTATACGTCCTATTAATAATGTTGTCGACATTTCAAATTATGTGTTATTAGAATACGGTCAACCATTGCACATGTTTGATCAAGATGCGATTGGTTCACAACAAATTGTTGTTCGTCAAGCTAATGAAGGCGAAAAAATGACAACATTAGATGATACAGAACGTGAATTATTAACGAGCGATATTGTCATTACTAATGGACAAACTCCAATTGCATTAGCTGGTGTTATGGGTGGCGATTTTTCAGAGGTTAAAGAACATACATCAAATATAGTTATTGAAGGTGCTATTTTTGATTCTGTTTCCATTCGTCATACATCAAGACGTTTAAATTTACGCAGTGAATCATCTAGTCGTTTTGAAAAAGGAATAGCTACTGAATTTGTAGATGAAGCAGTCGACCGTGCATGTTATTTATTACAAACTTATGCAAACGGAAAAGTGCTAAAAGATAGAGTATCTTCAGGAGAACTTGGTGCATTTATTACACCAATCGACATCACTGCTGATAAAATTAATCGCACTATTGGATTTGATTTGTCACAAAATGATATTGTTACTATTTTTAATCAACTAGGGTTTGATACAGAAATAAATGATGATGTTATTACGGTGCAAGTACCATCACGTCGTAAAGATATTACAATTAAAGAAGATTTAATTGAAGAAGTTGCACGTATATATGGATACGACGATATTCCATCAACGTTACCTGTCTTCGAAAAAGTTACTAGTGGTCAGCTAACTGATCGCCAATATAAAACGAGAATGGTTAAAGAAGTGTTAGAAGGTGCTGGATTAGACCAAGCTATTACGTATTCGTTAGTTTCTAAAGAAGATGCTACTGCATTTGCGATGCAACAGCGTCAAACAATTGATTTATTGATGCCAATGAGTGAAGCGCATGCGTCATTACGTCAAAGTTTATTACCACATTTAATCGAAGCGGCATCATATAATGTGGCACGCAAAAATAAAGATGTAAAATTATTTGAAATCGGCAATGTCTTCTTTGCTAATGGTGAAGGTGAACTACCAGATCAAGTTGAATATTTAAGTGGTATTTTAACTGGAGATTATGTAGTCAATCAATGGCAAGGTAAGAAAGAAACGGTTGATTTCTATTTAGCAAAAGGTGTCGTGGATCGAGTAGCTGAAAAGTTAAACCTTGAATTCAGTTATCGTCGTGCTGATATTGATGGATTACACCCAGGTCGTACAGCTGAAATCTTATTAGAGAATAAAGTTGTTGGTTTTATTGGTGAATTACATCCAACATTAGCAGCTGATAATGATTTAAAACGTACGTATGTTTTTGAGTTGAATTTTGATGCATTAATGGCTGTGTCGGTAGGTTACATTAATTCCCAGCCAATTCCGAGATTCCCAGGCATGTCTCGTGACATTGCATTAGAAGTAAATCAAAATATTCCAGCAGCTGATTTATTATCAACGATTCATGCACACGGTGGTAATATATTAAAAGATACACTTGTCTTTGATGTATATCAGGGCGAACATTTAGAAAAAGGTAAAAAATCAATTGCAATACGTTTGAATTATTTAGACACAGAAGAAACATTGACAGATGAACGCGTTTCAAAAGTACAAGCGGAAATTGAAGCAGCATTAATTAAACAAGGTGCTGTTATTAGATAATGATTTAAACCCCATGTATTAGGATATCTGAAGTAGATTGATATCCTTAACATGGGGTTTTATTTTTGGATTCACCTATTAGGTTCCGATTCATTTAAAAAGTCAAAGAGAAACAGTGGAATACAGATGATGGATTGCATCACTGCATATAAAGTCATACATTTGAGTAAAGCAAATTAGTATGACTCACCTAATAGGATCACCTATTAGGTTCCATTTCATTTATAAATCAAAGAGGAACAGCAGAATACAGATGATGCTTCGCACAACTGCATATAAAGTCATACTTA
>OBUW01000131.1_pt1 | contig 57339 bp, 29 predicted proteins | sample 1475761 | NCBI WGS metagenome assembly OBUW01 (sample SAMEA2579908, study PRJEB22360) | human gut metagenome | biome: human gut; feature: human-associated habitat; material: faeces | place: Denmark | collected 2008/2010
TTTTGACGCACTTTTTCTCCTCCATATTTGTTCTTTGAAATAAAGTATAAAAATAAGATTCAAGTCACGATTACTTTTCCTTTACTTTGTCAAGTTTTTATCTCAGCAAAAATCAACTTAGTTTGTACCTATCAAGAATGTTTGAGTATAACTACAAGTTTGGGGAGACTGTCGATGTACAAAAAGAGTTTGGAGTCACTAAAATATCAGACAATAAATATGTTGGGGTCAAACCTTTGATCAAACCTTCACCTCAATCAAGAGGAGCTTTTGGGGGTAATTTAGTAGGCCAGGCCCTATTAGTAGCCATAAGATCCTGTCCTGAAGGGTTTTCGCCTCATTCATTACATTCTTATTTCATCCGTGCTGCTAATGTGGAGACCCCAGTGGAATGGGAAGTTGAAATTATTTCTAATGGGAAATCATTTAGCAACAGAGCTGTCAAGGGGATCCAAGAAGGTGTTGTGGTGTATATGGCAAATATTTCTTTGACGAAAAAAAATTCCTACAAAGAAGCTTTACAGAAACACGAGGAACATTATGCAAAAATACAACAAAGAGGAAAAGATGGTGACGTTGAAGAAGACGTAGACGAGGATGATGAAGACGAGCCTGGTCCACCAAAGCCATTTAGCTTCCAAACTCCACCAAGCAGCCTGCTTAAGAAATACGATATAGATAAGTTGCCAGTTTCAGCTATGGAATCAACTTTGTTGTTATACTACAAGTTCCCCCCTGAATTTGTCAAATTGTCAAAATCCTTGGAAGAGAACAGTTTGCCTCCTGCTGAACGTAGATTGACAGCATTGGCTAAATGGGGAATTGAGAACGAACAAGGCTATGATCAACCTTTGACTAATCTTACTAAGGACTTTCAATTTGTGGGGTTGGCTAACGTAACCGATGGATTGTATTTAGGTACTTTACTCAGACTTTTGAGAGTGAAAGATATTGATACAAAAATTCATTCGACTGATTATGTGGGAATCTCATTGGATCATGTGATATACTTCCACGATGATGATTTTGACGTTACAAAATGGATGGAGTTCAGTTATAAATGTACAAGATATGCTCAAGACAGAGTGGATTTTGAAGGTGAAATCTACAACGACAAGGGTGTCCAAGTGGCATCATTTTTCCAACAAGGATTGGTGAGATTTGAGAATGGAGCACTTTTAGAGAAAGCCAAATTGTAGAATGCACACAAATTATAGACAGATATATATATTTATATAGTTATACATGTCATATTTATTGAAACCACCATGGTTGATTCATATATTAATGAACTTCTACATTTAGTTTTATATGTATATTGTATCTGTTATTTCTGTTTAGGATTAGCTAGGGCGATAATCGTGAGAAAAAAAAAAAAAGAATCTAAACAAAAACTTATCACGAAGTGGAAACGGTTGTCCTTTTTTTTTTTGAGTGGTTGTCATTACGTTTGTTTTGGGAGTAAACTCTTCAATTACAGGAAAACATGAAAGACATTAATGCCACTGAGAACAACTTGGCATCTAAATTCCAACGGTTCAATGACAAGACACTTGAAAATTTAATTAATCAGATTTCTAAGATCTATTCATCAAACAATCTACTCGTGTTGGATGCTGTGTTATCCCCACTAATAAACAGCTTAACAAATTTTACGAAACTAAAAGAATTAGGCAAATTTCAAAATATAGTGTGGTTGGATAATGAGTTAGTAAGCATTGGGTCGAGTGTATTAGCCAAGTATGCGAGTTTGATTGTTGTTGTACCGACAAGTTCATTGGAGAACATCAATATATTGAATAAATTGATACATTCACAACCAGATTTGCATAGTTTAAAACTTAATATTATTGTGAAGGATTTAAAAATGAGTTTCATGTATCAAATTAACAAAGTTTTCAACGGAATTGTCAATTTTGAAAGTATATTATCTCCAGAGAAATATCAAAAACCTATATCTGTCACATCTCGCATAAAAATTTATAATTGGAAGACTTCACCCATATACACAGATGAAATTTTGGTTACCGAAATCAATAAATTTAATGGAATTGACGATTATTTTAGTAAACCACTTAAACAAGTGAATCAGTTAAGTGAAGCTTTAATGCAATTGCTTTTTATGGGAATACAAAATGGGAAGCACGATCATTTATTCAAATTACGAAACATCTACGGTAAAGGAAATCACTCCAAACTTTTAATAGACCAGTTGCAGAATTCAAAAATACCAGAGTTTATGAACGAGAATATGACGACCTTAGAAATTGACTTTTATTCAGATGTACTTCACAGTAATACCGACTTGGTTGTTTTGGAACGAAATCTCGATTTTACTTCTTGTATATTCAATCAATTAAACTACCATGGGATAATAGATGATATGTTTAGCATTAAGTTTGAAAATATTGAGCAATTACTGAGCAACGAAATCAGCAAGAGTTTAGCGAATGACAAGTTGTATTCACAAGACTTGAAACACTTGAATTTTTCGTCAATTGGATTGAGACTAAACAAATTGGCAAAGTATATCCAACAACAATTCAAAACCTCATCTGCTCAAAAAAATTCAAGCTCATCGGAACCAAACATAAGTGATATAAAACAATTAGTGTCCAACCTTGGTACGTTATCCATACAACAGGAATTGGTGAAAAAACATACCATAATCGGGGAGGAAGTGATGGAAAAGATAAATAAAAATTACCAACAGTTTCTTACTTTTCAAAATGATATTTTTGAGATGGACTACAAATCCCAAGTTGCCAAGCTTAGAGAGTTTGTTAATTGTAATTATCCGATCGAGTTTGTTCTTTCAGCAATTCTATTAATTGGATATTTGAATGATGGAATTTCAAATAAGGAAATTGATTGGCTTTCTCTAGAAATGCAAGACAATTACGGACTTGAGGCTGTTTTCACTTTGGAAAAATTGATCAAGTTTAAAATGATTCGAGTCATTCATGGATCCTCAGTAGACTTTTTCAGTAGCTTGGGGTTTACCAGCCAAAAGAAAAAGCCCACAACCCACAGCCAGTCTGAATTTGAAGATGACAAAAATGTTGGGATCAGTGGGAGTGGAGATGTCTTCAGAAACAACTACACCTTGATCAATAAATTTTGGAACTTACACCCGTTGGACGACGACGAATCCTTATCACAAAACTTGACAGAGTCGGGCAGTAATGAACTGACAAACTTGCTAGATTTGTATTCAAACCCATCTTTTACATTACCGGGCAACACGGTTCCACTTATTTATCGTTTTGTCGAGGCATTGTATTTCAGAGATTTCTTGAAACATAAACCAATAAATAACCTCAAGAGACGTCCAAATTGGGACAATTTGGGTGTCAATACAATGTTTGCTGGCAAAACCATTGATTTGAATTTGGATAACGTGAATGACGATAGATCCAAGTACTTGGTAATTGTCGTCATTGGAGGTGTGACTCGAAGTGAACTAACCTGTTTCAAATACTTACAGGAGAGGTTTAGGAAACAAGGAAAAACAAAAGAGATTATTATAGTATCCAATGGAATCGTTAATAGTAGTAAACTAATGCAGTTTATGTCGAACTGAATAGTAACAAAAGAAGAACAAATTTATCCATAATTTAACGTAATTGTGTATTTGTAGAATATATGTAAAACAAGAATACTTATAACATAAAATGAAGTCTTAATGCAAAATAAAACACTAAACTATCAACAGTTTTGAAATATTGTTGTTGTTGTTGTGGTTGTTTTCATTCAAGGAGACTAATCAATCCAAAATATGAAAGCATATTACTTCTTCTAAAAGTTGCTTTAAGCACTTTCTTCGATTTCTTTTTGCTTTCTTAATTGAGCGTAATAAGCATCTCTCTTGGCAATGATTGGTTTATGTTCGACTTCCCAGTATAAGTAAGCTAAACCAAAACCAGCGGCAAAACCGATAGTAATGTCAGTTATGATTTTTCTTTTTAAAGTACCTGTGATTGGAGCAAGAGCCATTTTGTATTGTAGTTATTAGTTATGTTGTAAATGGATGAACTGAATGTCAAACTTATTTGTACACATATAAACAATTTTTTTTTTTGCTCTAGGTTTTTTGGTTTTGGTTTTTCACGTTTTATTCTTCTTCTCGCTAGTAATCAAATTCCGTACGTATAAAATCAGCTCATAAAAGAAAGCGAAATTTGCTTCCAGCCAATAAAATCTTAGTGGTTTGACTACAGAATTATCTGCAAAAATCGCACGACCTATTCTTTTTCCCATCAAAATTGAGAATAGAAAAACTCAAAAAAAAGGAAGAAAAATAAAAAAACCAGACCATACTCATTTACACAACTGATATCATCGATTACAGCATTTACTACTACACAACATGTTTGCTCAATCAGCTTTAAGACCAGCCAGAACCCTTCCATCAAGAATCCTTACTAGAAGAAACTTCCAAGTTTCTGCCAGAAAATTCGATATTAACACCATTGTTTATGGTACTGCAAAAGAAGGTCCATACGAAAATTTACCATTTAAAATTAAGAACAGAAAATTCGTTCCATTCGCTGTCTGGTACTGGGGTGTATTGGGATTCTTCTTTGCTTTCCCATTCTTGACCTCATGGTGGCAATTAAAGAAATCTGGTGCTTTCAACAAAACTGAATAAATGTTTAATCATTAACCAACTGATGTTTTTATTACCTTTACAATATTTTATGTTTTAGTTTGTTTGGATTTTACAAAGAGGAGAAAAGAATTTTGCATTTAGTTATATCTAAATATACATATTCGTGTTTTTATGAAGACTACATTTAATGAAATGAATAAGTGTATATATTGATTTGATTCATTTTTCTATACAAACCAAATATTTATTATCTCTATATTTGAAAAATGCGTTTGACCAGAAAACCTATTGAGAAATCACCCAATCAGATATTATTGGCAAATTTTACTTGTTTAGCTCGTCTATTTGGCTCATCATTTGTTCCCTTTCTCTTTAAATTTGATTTAGGACGATTAGATGGAATGGCCAAACTTGAATACGACTGACGATCAGTTAAACGAGATCTCTCTGACGATTTATTATTAGATGAGCTATGAGAAGATGCTGGTGGTGGCGGTGGCGGAGGCGGTGGAGGTGGTAATGATTGTGATGTTGGCGAATGGGGCAAATTTGCTTGGTTCATCTTGATTTTTCTATAATCATTCAAACTGAGTTTTCTTGGTGGTAAGACCGGAGCAGTTTGTGGCGCTCTTTCAACTTCTTCATTTGCAGCAGATGTATTTGAAGATTGGACTGTAGAAGTGGTAGGATGTACCTCCTGTTCATTTGCAGCAGATGTGTCATTTTCAACAGTAGGTTGACCCTCGTTTGTTGATATCACCGGTTGCTCTTTCGGTACTTCTGACTCTTTAATTGATTCCCCGTTATTTGCTAGTTCTGTATTCCCATTTTCTGTTGTATCCTTGTGATATTCAATTTGTAGAACTTGGTCGCCATTGCTGATTGACGAACTATCTAAATTTGTTTCATTTACTCTAAACTCTGGAATGACTGGAAATTGATTTGAATTTGGAAACCGGCTTGGAATTGGAAAATTTGGAAGATTAATATCGATCTCATATTGTTTAAAGAATTCGGGGATATACTTCAAAGTGAGATCTCCGATGGATTGAGCTTGGACCAGTCTTCTAAACACTTTCCTTGGGTGTCTGAAAGACCCATTGTTTACCAAACTAGGTTGATCTCCAAAAATTGGATAATATGTTATCACCCCATCATTTTCTTCCAAAGGTTTTGGCCGATCGGTTGAAAGCACCGGTTGTGGATCCGGGTCCTGTTCTGGATTTCGTGTTCGTGTAACTTCTAACGGACCTCGGGTGGTTAATTGCATTTGCTTATCATGCTGTGTGGACTGGTCAGAAGTTAGTGATTTATTTTCATGATTTTGACTGTTCAAAGTGTTATTCTGACTCCATACAGGTTGAGGTTGATCTATTGATGGAGGTTGATCAGTGGTAGGTGCTAAAATGGAGGTGAATGGTAATGATGAAAGAATGGATAAACCTGCCATGGGTTGCTCTTGTTGTTGTTGATGCAGAGATAATTGTAACGACAATGTTTCAGGGGCCAAATCTTGTAATTTGTCTGTAGATCCATTTGAATTTCTAGTTTTGTTGTTGCCAGAGCCTAAAAGACTATCTAAATTAATAGAAAGTCCCAATATAGACTCTTGTGCTTTATCCTGAGTAGTTGCTGGTTCCTTTAGACTATCAATATCAACAGGGAATCCCAAGAAATTCGAATTTATTTGATGATCGTGGGCTTCATTTTGCGGGGGTTCAATCAACTGTGGTTCATTAACAAACAATAACTCTTCTGGTGTAAATTTGGCGACCTTTCCAAACTTGTCAATTAAATCAATAAACTCTTCTGATTCATTCAAAACATGCGAGAAAAACCTTGTATTGGGACGCTTCTCTATAACAAATCTGTATTTCTTTAGGTATTTTATCTTTTCTCGTTTCTCTTTTTTCAACATATAAGCCTTATGCAATCGTGGCTTGCAGGTAGCAAGAAAATCTGTTAATGACTGTTGTTGTTTAAACAATTCTTTTTGATTTCTGACAATGTCTATTTTGTATTTTCCTGCATTAATATTGAATTGAGGAGTATTGACAAGCTTTTCTTTACCATTATGATATGAATTCACGTCCTCATAAATGTGCCTAAGTATCTCATTGATCAGCTCATACAATTGTACTTGTATCTGTTTAAATTGCTCGATGAAACAAAAATCATCGTCCAGTAAAAATTTATGATAGTCTCCCTTGACAAAATTTTCAACTTGCAAAATCAACTCATCATGTAATTTCAACAAGTCTTTCGCATTCTGAATAAGAATTCTGGGTGTTAATTCAGATTTTGATAGGCTTTCAAGTCCAGGAGAAGCTGAACGAAGATTCTGTGCTTGTTGAATAAATTTCTCAATATTTTCTAGAACCTGCATATTAAAAACAGATGTGTTTTCGTAGTGTTCCCATGTTCTGAACAACTCTATCAATCTATGTCGTGTACCATCGTCAACAATAACGTACGTGTCTTTAAAGAGTTGATATAGCCCATTAGCTAGAAGAATGTTGTAAGGGTTACCAACGGTTTTGGAGATGTTATCCAAAAGGTAGAATGCAAGTAGCTTGTGCTGTGGAGGGCACGTCCTGATGTGTTCGTGAATAGCTGCGGCTATTTCTTCAGCGGCATCAGCCGAGTATTTCTCAGCAAAAGTAGTTAGATCATCGATAATAACCCGTTTATTCACAGTTAGTTTCTTTAGGCCAGACTTAAACTCGTCAATATTCATATTTATTGCAAAGAATCAGAATTTTCTTGGAGATAAGAACGTTGCAGATCTCTTAGTTTAGGTTGATTTGAAAGATGATTTGTAGTTGTTTATGCGTGTGTATATGTTTCTTCCGGTTTGTAAGTATATGGTTCACAACATACATATATAAATAATGTATTAGGTGTCTTATTTATATAAATATGTTATTATTGCTATGACCTTGTTTGGAACAATCTTTTCCTTTTTAATTTAATAAATTATCAATAATAAAGAATGTAATCAGTAAAGAGCATTTGATGGGTCAAATCAATTAAGCTATGTATAACCACACAAAACTCTCTAATGTATAATATTCTTTATTGTTAATACTTTCCAACAAGGACAATCTAGTATTTAGTTTCTGATCTTGTTTACAAAACTCTGTAAACCCACTCTATTCTATAAACAAAAAGTAGGAAGAAGGAAGAATCTGATTGAAGAAAAAGAAAAATGAAAGGAAAAACTAACGATAACAAAGTAAAACAAATCAAAAGCAACGCAAAACGCTCTCCTTAAATAGTTTTTGACTTTTTTTTAAAAAAATTATTTTTGTTATGTTGTACGTGTACATGTGGCGAAAAATAGAGTTTTTTTACAATTTCTCCTAGACAACATGCAAGTTCAAGTAAGCAACAAGGAAATAGTCTAGAAATGATGGGAGAGTTGAATATGACGGAAATGATGGTTTATTAATTCAGTAAGCAGGAAAGAAAGTAATCAGTTTTTAGAAAGTTTTTTTTTTGGTTTACTTTATTTCCCATTTCTGGCAGATTAAATAATACAAAACGATGAGGTTTTATGATTATTAAAGTAAAAAGTGTATGTAAACCATCAACAAGTAGAGGCTAGCGTTTATACTGGTGTTGATGATGGTCATGACTGCTGTTTTTATACTTGTAATTTAGCCCTTTAAAGTACGGTGATGCCTCGCTAGCTCTTCTCATAGTTCTCGTTAATGTGGGATCTTTCGACACTTTGTTAACATAACCATTTTGATAGCTTCTGGACAGTGCGTTGGATGCACTCACAGGGACGCCAAGTTTCATGTTAGCTGTTATTCGGGTTGCAAGCTGACTAGTGGCAGATCGTTTGCCTATTGGATTTTGTAAATACTTCTTTTTGGGACTTTCAAAACTAAATCTCTTTAAACTATTTAGCGAATTGCTAGATTCATTGCTGGATGAAATTGACCTCGAATTAATTTCTCCTAGTTTCGTTGATTCAGCAAAAAAAGATCTTCTTCTTGTTGAACCGTTTCTATCATCAGTATCAGGTTTTGAAGTTGGTATTACTTTCTGTAAAGATTCTCGATGGACCTTATTGATAAATGTGTGCAGAGCAGTTTGAGTCGGACTCAGCTCCCGTGTAAAAATATTGTTTTCAAACTCTCCACTATTCTCATTTTCATTATCGTTCGATAGATCAAAAGTGTCTGGACGAGCTGTACTTTGTAGCTGCTTCCTAAGTAAATCTATTTCGTTAGTTAATTCTTGAACCTGGAGTTTATATTTACTTAGTTGGGTTATTTCTTCTTTTGCTGCATATAGAAACTCTTTTTGTTTTTTCAACTTTTCATTCATTTTAGATATAGTGGACCTATAATAGTTAATTCTGTCAACTAATGAGCAATACTGAAATTTCCCAGAGCTTGTCAACAAATCAATTTGCTGTGGTGTCGGAATGAAAAAGTTTTTTAGTTCAACGGGTAGCATTCTGTTGATAGGAACAGTTGATATCGGATTAGAACCACAAACTGGACAGGAAGAATCGGAATCATTCTGAGCCAAGTACAGTTCAATATGCTCTAACGTGTGGTTAGTAATCAAGACACAAATACTCCTTGTTCAAAAAGATAAGCAAACATACTTGATTGTAAATGAATGTCACAGGTTATATGGGCACAAGATGTCAATAGTAGTTTATTATCTAGCCCTTCAACATCATGGTTGTCTTTGAAGCATATACCACAGTAAATGTAAGGCAGGTTTTGATCAAATTCTTGGTTCATTGTTGTTTTTAGATTTTGTTGGAGGACAAACAAAATAAAAAAGGATTGTATTTGAAAACTCAACTTTGCAACCAAGGTCAAAACAGGTATGGGATTTGGAACCTTATAATTTGAATTCATTTAGAGATATGTCTTAATGGCGCTCTACTGAATCTACAGCTGTAGAATTATTCTAAATACTCGTAGTTATCTGCACATGTTTTGCATGTAAATATTAAGATCAACTTACAAATTTACTACCAATTTTCGAAATTTTTTAACCACAAATTTGTTCATAAGCAAACAAGTCACCACAAATGCTACCTATATCACTTTGAACAATAAATATATCATCTATTTGTATTATACCTGTGACTTTTTGGTGTCCACAACACCATAACAGTAAATGCTAGATTGAAATATAATAATTCTTACATTGAGCCTTTCCAGAACTCCTGAATCGGAGCTAGATTCTTGCGGCAATGGAATGAGTAATCTTTTTTTTTCTCTGTCTCTTCTGTTCATAGTTAGAATTGTCGGGCTTGCCTATCGCGGTAAGCATAAATTAGATTCTTTTTTTTTTCCTTTTCATTCTCCATTAAATTTTTCAACAATTCACCAACCTCCCAAACTAAGAGTTAGTGAACATTCAAAGAACCAAACACAATGATTAGAACAACCACTACCAGAGCCATTAACCGCACAGCTATGTTGCAAAACCACATTCGTGGGTTTTCCAGTACTGCTTCAATTTTAGATAAGATCAAAGTGAAAAACCCCATTGTCGAATTGGATGGTGATGAAATGACCCGTATTATTTGGCAAAAAATTAAAGATCAATTGATCTTGCCATATTTGGATGTTAATTTGAAATATTACGATTTAGGAATCGAGTCTCGTGATGCCACCAATGACCAAATCACCATTGATGCCGCAAATGCAATTAAAGAACATGGTGTTGGTGTCAAATGTGCAACAATTACCCCCGATGAAGCTAGAGTAAAAGAATTCAATTTGAAGAAAATGTGGCTTTCTCCAAATGGTACCATTAGAAACATTCTTGGTGGTACTGTCTTCAGGGAATCAATTATTATTCCATGTATTCCAAGATTGATTCCGGGATGGAAAGAACCAATTGTCATAGGTAGACATGCTTTTGGAGATCAATACAAAGCTACTGATTTAGTTATTAATGAACCCGGTAAATTGGAATTGAGATTCACCCCAGAAAATGGTGGTGAAACCCAAACTCATAAGGTCTACGACTACACTGGTCCAGGTGTCGGATTGGCCATGTACAACACCGACGAATCTATCAGTGGGTTTGCTCGTGCCTCCTTCAACATGGCGTTATCCAAGAACTTGCCATTGTACATGTCAACCAAAAACACTATTTTGAAAAAATACGATGGAAGATTTAAAGACATCTTCCAAGACATTTACGAAAATGAATACGCCAGTGAATTTGAAAAGAAGGGGTTGTGGTATGAACACAGATTAATTGATGACATGGTTGCTCAAATGATCAAATCCAAAGGTGGATTCGTCATGGCATTAAAGAATTACGATGGTGATGTTCAATCAGATATTGTTGCTCAAGGTTTTGGATCATTAGGTTTAATGACATCTGCATTGATGACTCCAGATGGAAAGGCATACGAAGCTGAAGCTGCCCACGGTACCGTCACCAGACACTACAGACAGCACCAACAAGGTAAAGAAACCTCTACGAACTCCATTGCATCTATATTTGCCTGGACAAGAGGTTTGGCCCAAAGAGGAAGATTAGATGAGACACCAGAAGTCGTTGACTTTGCTGACAAACTTGAAAAGGCTACTATCGACACTGTTGAAGTTGATCGTATCATGACCAAAGATTTAGCCTTGGCCATGGGCAAAACCGACAGATCTGCATATGTTACCACTACTGAATTTTTGGATGCTGTTGCTGATAGATTGAAGAAATAAGTAAGATGTTTATTTATTGCAATGTACACTATTGAATAGGTTCGGAGGCTTCTGATTTATCTAGGAACTCCCATAAATATATTAAACTGTAATATGTTCCGATTGAAATTAGACAAATCTTTGTAAACGGTTTGGAAAATTGTTTGTAAAACACAGTCTTATAATAAAAGGAGTTAGTAAATCAAATTCCCTGTTGATTATTTAGTGCTTGGTGACATACATGTGGGTTGATATCTGGCTCTTTGTTGGTTGTTGTTTCTTTGGTGCTGAATAATCTTTTATCAAGGAAAAGTCGATTGGATATACTTCGGTGGGAATGTAGATACACCAAACTTCTTTGAAAAGTGAACCGTGACATAGCTTGTTTGGAATGTAGTAAGATATGTCCTACCAATTAGTTGTTATTGCAATAGGCTTAAAGAAAACAACATAAATTGGGAGAGTCAAAAAAAAAAAAACAACAGAAATCAGAAAAACGAAATAGAGACGTGCACCAGTTCTAAAAGAGAGACACTTGACCGCGTGTAGTTTGTTGCGAAGTGAAATCTCAACCAATCTTATCTAGCGGTCAATTAAAAGGATAATTATCTCAAACCAATACGGAAGCATGGATAATAATGATGTAATGGGTGTTTAGCTTCCGTTGAGAACAACAAAAACTATAAATTATACCATTTAATAGATTACGAAATTTATATTCTTTGGTGCCGTTGTTTTCATTTTTCGTAAATCACAAAAGAACTGCCAACAACCTTAAATCGGCCACCACTCCCTAACGGTACGAATAAAATCCCTGTATAGATCTATTACATAGAAACAATCTGAAAAAAAAAATAAAATATATAAAAACTTACTAAAACGAGATGTGAACAACGTTTTGGAGCTCAATAGAAACGTAGAAGGTTGACTACTCGATATTATTGTATTTCAACTGTCCATACTTCAAATACCCCAACATTCAAAAGATTTACAATGCCAAATAGTAATCAAAAAAAAAGGAGAAAACACTAAAAAATTTCAAAGCAATAGTAAAACTACACTAATCGCAAAGCAACATAATAATTGAAATATTAATAACGAACAGGCATTGTACATTGTTGTTCAACCGACCCTTCTTTTTTATTTTTTTGGAGCCACAAGATTCTAGACTTGATCAGTACAATCTTTTTTTTATAGTATGGGCCTAGTAATGACTAAATTATAGTTAATCAATCAAAGCCTCGGATCTTGAATTCAATAACCAATACCTGAATTGAAAAATGTCAAAATATTAACTGAACTCTCTTATCTTTTGTCCTGATGTGTGGCATGAATAAACTCTTCTTATCTTTACCTTGTTTCTTCTTGTTTTTAAAGTTTAGAAACAAAAATAAGTTTGAACGTTGGCCCTTTTGTGTGAAGATTTCTATGCTGTGGTGGTTATGTGTATTGCTAAAGTTAATCAACACAAACACAATTCGTGGATTAAGGGAGAGAGCAACTAAAAGCAGGGGTGCAAATATTAATAAAAATTATAAAAAAAAAATTGAATAAAACAATCTCGCAACTTTGTTTGATGCTCTACAGTTAAGTATGTCCCAACTACGACATATCATCATTAGTAGATAGAATCTATCATTTTAAGGATGTATTGTCAGTTGTCAGTTGTCCGTTCTCTTGTTCATAGATTTCATGTTCGGATTGAAGAGTAGTTTTTCATAGCCTTTCTATACTTTGTTTGATATTTTTTTTTTGACAGATTTCGGACTACAAACCTGAAATTTGATTTTCAAGAGAATGCAACACTGTTTGTAAAGCAATGCAAAATGAAACCCAAACCTACATATAATTCCTCGAATGATCTTCACATTTCCTGTGGACTAAATCGTGCTCGAAACATTTTGATTCAATACTCGAAATCTGAGTGGTTTTGCAAACATGATAAGCTTCATGTGATCCCTGGACCCATTTAAATCTAAACTGATTACTAATGCGGTGATTGATAATTTCAATTTCTGTATTGATATCTCTCAATGTCTTTTTTAGCTTTTTATTTTGACCAGAGCTCGTAAGTTGTTCTTTTGCCCTGACATCTGAAAAAAAAGTATTCTGGCGTGAAACTTTTCTCATAGTGATAGCCAAAAAGCCTTACGCATTGTCTCTGCAAAGCTGTCTTTGTAACTTTATTTATATGCATCAATAGAACAATAACGGCAATAATAGGTGATCCGCATTACTTATCGAGACAGCACATTTTCAGTCCATCGCAGACCAAGGACGTGGGCTGTTTCCTTTCCCCCATTCTTTTACACCTTTCTATGCTAAGGATTTATAACATTTCGGTTTTAAACGTAGAATAATTTATTCTTGGTATTGCTATCGATGCGAGCAAAACCAAAGATAAGTTCGACAAATTGCGTTTTATCAAATTAGTACTTGTGCATTCGTAATGCGAAATAAAAAATCAATAAAACAGTTTTGTGCTGTTAAAAAAAAAAAATTAATTATGAGATAAATGTGCGTGTGAAAACACACACCTTTAAATATTTAAATTGATGAACAATCTAATGAATACCAAAATGGCAGAATAAATTAAAAAAAAAAGGTTAATAAAATCAACATGATGACATGACAGATTAAACTATTCATTGTATGGTTATTAGTTTTGTATCATGTTTACTATTATTACGATTCTGTCCTCTCAGATTGATATATTTACAGTTAGAGGCTTTTAATTTTGGTCTATCCCCTTTAGGAGTCAACAGGATTTAGTGTCAATATAAATATCATCAAATATATTTGAAAATGTAGGGATACTTCTAGTGTTTTTTTTTTTTGATTATTTATTTCTTGTATTATATCTGCTTTTTTACTAAACATATATTCCATCATCAAAGCAACTTTGGTTCCAATTCAAATCAAGTTTTAGTACACTTGCTAATAATTTTCTATACTGGTACTACTGAAAAAGAAACGACGCTCAGAGCAACTTTCACATTTTTTAAACTCGCTGAAATTTTGCTGCTTTGATTATTGTCTACAGGTCCGGCACCCAAATTTTTACAGAATCTACAGCGGAGATTCTCGAGTTGGTATAAAAGAATCGTCGAAGAACCCTCCAGATTTGAAAATTTTCATATTGGTTGTTCTGGAAAAAAAAATTAATACTATTTAGTCTTTTCTTGTTTGGAATTACAAGTTGAGAATTATTGTCCCATAGCTAAAAGGATTGCAAAAAGTATACAATTCAAAAAGTTTTAGGGTCATACAAAGAACTTCTCATCCTGGAACTGTTTTTATTTAAGTGTTTTTATCTTTTGGTCTATGGAAAACTATCGACACATTGGTAATTAAAAACAGAGAGTCATTTCCGTTGATAGCATTTTCTATTGGCGAATTTAAACTTCAAAATTTTGTCCAACAACTTTATTTCCTTGACAGCTAGATTAGAGCAATCAAAAGAAGCTTTTAATAATCAGTTGTTCTTTTCCTTTGATTCAACGAATAGTGCAAAAGAGAAAGAGAAAAAAAAAGATTTTTTTTTTTGCACCCCTTGTAAATTTCCGTTGTTGCTGTTGCTCTGTTGCTGCTTAATCCTGGTATTGCTGCTACTACTGCTACTACTAGTATTTCCCAACATTACTTGCTGCACAAACTACTTTCTTTTGGTCACAATATCCTAGTTTTGTTAGTTCCTTTAGGATTCCGCTAATTCTACAAGACGACCACAATAACAACAATTGGAACATACTTTTTTTTATTCTATTTTTGTGTTTCGACCGTTTAGTTACAATTTCCAATTGTTCCAAAGTCGCAGAGTATTTTATTTTTTTGTCTCGACTGGTTATATTTTTTTTTTTCTGCTTATTGTTACAACGCTATACGAAAATTTGTCAAGTTAAATTTACCACATGAAAATTATGATGATACCTACCCATCACCAGACTTATAACATCAATACACACCAACCTCCACAGCAACACCAATATTTACCACCACCAGGAACACTGTATACATCTCCACGAGCACCACAATCCATTCAGTTACCTCCCATTCAATCATTTACTAAATCGCAGGCAGTATTTCCTCAATCGGTACGCGACTCCGCTCCTGCTGCAAATTTCAATCGATACGGGTCAGATTCAGCAGGGATATATACAATATACTCCTCAGTTTCACCAGAAAACTTGCCCCAAAATACAGGACAATTTCAATTAAACCAACAATTTATAAATTCTCCACATTTTTTGGCAGAGCCTGTCAGAAACGTACCAAACTTTACATTTCCTGCCACGACTCCCACAATTTCTAAAACTGAAAAGGTAATTAATTTCAATTCACCAATGATGGATAAGAAGATTATGAAAAATGGGCCAGGCAAACTGCAATACAAGAAACAAACCTCTAAAGTTAAGAAGAATGATAATAAACTGTTCAAGGTTACCTCGAAACCAAAAACCAAGAAGCCAAAACGCAACCATTCTTTGATACCAAATAATTCAATAAACTTCCCTATCCAAATAGTATCACCTAATGATATTTTATCTGTTGAAAACAACAGCTTTCTCAACACAGTTATATATCCAAATATTGAAATCAAAAAGTATTCAACGTCTGCTATTGATCCTCAGAGAAATTATTTGACGGCATACGAATATCCTTTGAACAATCATTGGGTCATTTGGGATTACGAGACAGGCTGGGTACATTTAACAGGTATTTGGAAAGCATCATTGACCATAGATGGATCAAATGTTAGCCCTTCTCACTTGAAAGCAGATATCGTCAAATTGTTGGAATCAACACCAAAAGAGTACCAGCAATACATTAAACGGATAAGGGGTGGATTCTTAAAAATTCAAGGAACCTGGTTACCATACAAGTTGTGTAAGATTCTTGCTAGACGGTTCTGTTATTATTTGAGGTACAGCTTAATTCCTATATTTGGGACTGACTTTCCTGATTCTTGTTTAAAACCAAATGAAAAAGGATATGGCGAATTAAAGTTGGACGATTTGGATAGTTTTGAAAAAAGAGACTTGCCTGCACCAATACCACCAGTATCACCTCCAATTGAACAAATGGTGCAACAGCCCCAACAACAACACCACCAATTCAAACAAAATGATAAGGCAGCTGCTATTTCTTCATTTCAGCAAATGGGCTCTTTATTACCTTTGCCACAGAACTATGATAATTCAGCTGCAGCAATGAACTCGGAAAACTGTCTTACATCCAATACTCCTGAAACATCAATTGTTCATCACTTTTCTGATACAGCCAGTACCAGAAGCACGTCATCATCATCGTCGTCGTCATCATTATCGATTATGTCGGGAGGACCGACAGCTTCAAATGCGTCTGAAAGAGAGTCATTGGAAATCCCGTCATTCAATGAAATGATTGATATTGTGAATGCTTCAAAATGCTTGCAAACATTGAGTCAGAAAGCACAGAGTCCTCGTAGTGTACCCATGGATCAACCAAATAGTGCTCAACAATTGTCCAAAAATCAAGATATGGGAATATCAGCAATCTTAGTGGCAGCTGGTATAAACTCCACTCTGAATCAAAGCAGCAATGTTTCTGGGCTGTCTCAACTTATCAATAAGGGGTCTATGCCAATTAGTGATATGTTAACATGAATTGCACTTTAAAGTACACGATTTTCCCTTATCCTTTAATTTTCATTTTTATTTCATTTCTTCTTGGGTTCCTCTTTTCGATTCTTTTATTCTTTAGCACATTCAATATTATAGGTTAAGTAGATTGGGTTTAATAGATATAGCGTCAAAGTAATTACCAATCTTGAATGCAATTGTGTCTAAACTGTCACAAAAACAAATTTTCGGAGGAAAGCTTAAGGAAGAGAAAAAAAATCAAGCGTTTACTACACTGAAAAAAAAAGCAGAACTTCTAGTGCGTATTTATTTATTTGTTGTTGTGGTGTTCTTATTTAACTTGCCTTTCTTTTTATAACAACAGCTACATCAAGAATGGATTTTATAGACTTTGATACATTTACCAAAGATGCATCTGGTTCTGATAACGATGTTTTTCCTCAACCACAACCTCCATTATCGTTACCGATAGCTTCGAATTTAGACCAATTCAGCAAGAAATTGTCAAATCTTGTATTACCTGGAAACATTTTAAATAACGATAACACTAAACCGTCAAACGAAATATCTGAGGTAGATAATGTAATGGAAAAGTATGCTAAAATGTCAATTGATTTAATTAAACGAGAAACTGGAGACGTTCAACTAGAAAATGAGGAGGATTCTAAAGAGTCCAGTGTTCGTACTTCATTGTCAACAAGATTGTCTCGAGTGCTTAATGATTCGTTAAGTGATGCCACTATTCGTGAAATTTTTAGCAATTTGCAAGAAAGATTTGACAAGGAATCTAACGGATATGTTGTCGATTTAATAGAACTGGGAATTGTTGGATCAATGTCAAGAAAAAAATTTAAAGGCAGAATCGAGAGTGAACTTATTCGAAATCAACTGAATATACTTAAACAATATCAGCCTATTGTCAAACAGTTGAAACAAATTGAGGTCAAACTCAACAAATTAAATGAACTTAGTGTGCAAACAAATGACAAAATCAATAAGAATTTTGATTTTTCCAATAAATTAAATCTTGAAATTAAAGACTTGAACGATAATAAAAGATTAATCGGATTGAAAAAAAATTTGTTAATAAGCTTCAAAGAAAAATTTACGTTAAATGAATATGAAGAGTTTGTATTAAATTCAGGTGACTTGAATAATGAGTTTTTCACTACTTTGGCTCGTGCTGAACGTATAAATGAAAATTGTTCAATATTATTGTCTTTAGACAATCCTCAATTGGGATTGAAAATAATTGCCAAAAGTAATCAAATGATTAACAGATCTATTGACAGAATTGTGAGCTATACTAATAAAACTTTGGGAAACATGTATTCATTGAGTTCAAAATCAAGATTGGCAACTTTACACCAATGCTTCAAATACTTACAGAATAAATTGAATTATTTCAACTCTATCGTGAATACATTCAGTGAATCGAGATCAAAAGTATTGGTAGATGAATTCAATAGACAAGTACAAGGTGATTTTGAGGTTAATGGACAGGGAAGATCAAGCTCAATATCCAGCGATTCAAGACCAATTTATATGTCAGCACACGATCCAGTGCGATTTGTTGGAGATCTATTGGCTTATGTTCATTCAGTATCTGTGAATGAATCCGAAACAATAACAAGTATATTTACCATGGGTGATGATAATGATAAGGAATTTGAGAATATTATACAAGATGTAACTGACAAAATATTGCAATCATTATCTCGTCCAATAAAAGCTCGTGTCGAACAGATTGTTTCTACTGAGACTAAATTATCTACACTTGTACAAATATTCAACCTTGTTGAATTATATAATATTATGTTTACTAAACAGTTGGGGAAAGCGGGAAATATTGTTGAAACTGTTAAGCAATTGATAAAAGTGTGTCAGGGTCGGATATTTATGATTATATCGAATAGATTGGCAACTATTAAAAACAAAAATCTGACCAAATTGGATTTGAATTTAGATTTACAACCACCGGAATGGATTATCGAATTTTATTCTGACATATTACCTATTGTTGACCAGATAACGACGGAAACAATACTAAACTTGTCTCCTGAAGAAAACGAAAAGTTTTTAAACTTGATTGTCAACGAACCAATTCAAGTATTTAACGAACATGTTGATCATAACAAAGTATTTTCTGAAAAGAAAGATGTTTTGATTATTAAATCGAATTTCCTTGATTTGATATTATCTAAAACCATACCAGTTTCCCTACTTTCAGAAAAAGTATTAGAAGTAAATGAGATGATAGACAAGTTGACAGAAGAAATAACTCAATTAGAACTAAATAATATGTTAGGCCAATGTGGTCTTTACGACTACTTTAACATTATCAACATGATATGTCCATTTTCAGACGATTTTTTTGAAGTGTCTATTTACGAACCAATTAAAGAAAACAAGTTGTACACAAAAGATAGTTTTGTCCAAGTTGATGAAAAAGTACAAGAGTTTTTCCCTAGTGCTATGATTGAAATGCAACAATCCCTTTTGAAATTGAATTCACCAATTGTTGTGAATCAAATTATAGATAATTCATTCATGCAATTTGTAAAATTCTATTGCAAATTGGATTTGATCAACAAAGAGTATTTGGACTTTTCCTTTACATGGTCTGACATGGAGATTGCAACCTTAGTTGGTATTGAAGATGTATATTCGAAAGATATATCAATTATGTAGTCAAATGGGAATGATCAGGTATTGAACCTCTTCCATACCCATCTTTTGAATAATAATCCATAGGATAAACTTTTTCATCACCCATTGTATCCTTCTCTAACATTACCATTGCTTCATAAGGAGTCAATAAAGGTTTATTGAAGGCGTAACCCCAATCAATCGATAACCTAGGACAAGCGACTTGGACAAAAGCATCCACATCATCAAACATGGCCAATTTTTGAGGCAATATTTCACTCAAAATGATTTTCACCACTTGTATACCTTTTTCAGACAATGATTTTTCTAATTTATCCAATGTTATAGGATTTCCTTGTCTTCCCAAAGCGCCTAGTATTAGTCCTACTTTCGTGGCATATTTCGTCGTTGAGATAGCATCTTTTCTAACATCGATCATTTGCTTATGATCGTAGTATTCACGGGTGAATTTTCTCGAATATGGATCATATCGATAAGCTGGTATTTCAGGATTATGAATCATTGAACTTTCTAAATGAAATCTCCCATCACCTATATAAATCATTGCTTTTATATGTTCTTTGTCCAATCTGGCCGATGTACAACCCAAAACTTCCCCTTTAGATAATGGTCTTGTTTGTGGTGGAATTAAATACATTGGTTTTTCGGTATCATTTTCCAATTTTGCCTTCACACTGTGAATAGTAGGGTTGAATTGAATAGTACCAAAAATAGCTATTTGTGTCCCTCTTTCAAAATTCAATTTAATGGTATTTATCAAATGAGTTTCATCGATATTTATAGTGACAAACACGTACAACACTTTAATGGATGTGATGTCGATGGGTACCAAACAGGAATGGGCATAATGTACAATGAAATCACAATCCAATGACCTTGCGGTATAATCATCTATACAACAAGCTCCATACGACACATCACCCATGACTATTGTTTCCACTTGACAAAATTGTTCTAATATATCAGAAATAATCAAAGAGTAAATCAATAACCCTTCAGGCATTTGTAACGCTACCCTTTTACAATTCGTTTTCCTTATATTCCAAATCGTTTTGTGGATTTCAAAATTATAGTTCGATGGTAATAATTTGATAGCTTCATTTAATTCCTTATCGTTCAAAATATCATCTGGGATTTGATTCATAACTCTACCGATATGTCTTGCTGGATTGATAGTTTTAGTTAATGGTTGTTCACCATCTTTGATGGTAATGTTTTGAGGTTTCTTTCCCACAAATCTTCGTTTGGGTACTTTTGGTTTTTCTACCTCCACAGGTTTCTCTACTGGACTCATGATTAATATTAGCTAGTGTGTAATAGTGTTGTAAAGTTTTGGTGTGATGATATATTCTTTTTAAGATTTTTTTTTTTCACACATCTACATTTTTTTTGAACCATGTCATCGCATAATTTGATTTCTTGAAATCCAGTTTACATTCATTTCCTACGAGTATCCACCTATTATTTCTTCCACTACAATGATTACCCCATTTTTCACAATATCACAAGATGATGAATTTATTTATATTGATGTGAAAATATCTCACATTAGGTTCAGTGCACCAAATATTGAAATGACGGTGGAAAATGAATTGTTTGTATTTTCCTTACCTCCATACTATTTACGTTTAAGGTTCCCGTACCCTTGTATTGAAGATGATAGATCACACGCAGAATATGATTCCAAAACTGAATGTGTGAAAATAAAAATCCCTAAAGAAACAAAAGGTCAATTTTTCCCTGATTTAGACTTGACAGTAAAATTGTTGGCTAGAACTAATGAACCAAAAGTGGGTGATATAGGACAAGCCAATTCATCGAAACCATTGATTGAAGAGTTAGATGTCGACAACACTAACCCAGGTGCTCAAGCAGAAAGGGATTTGGCAGAACGTGAACAATTCAATTGGGAGGTTAAACAAGATGTGCCAACCAATCCGGATTTAACATCTACAGCTACTGACAATTCTGACGTTAATTTGAAACCAATAAAGTATGGATTTAATAACCAATATGATAATATTGTCGGCGTATCAGTTGCTAATGGTAACGATATTAATGAATTAGCTGACCCAGAGAATACACCCGAAAATGCTCGTATAATTGAAAGACTAATTAAAGAGAATATAAAATTTGATCCTGAAATGTATGCTGCCGATTACATAATGAAAGTACATCCAGAACAAGACGACGAAAACAAAAATTTTAAGGAATTAATTGATTGGAAAAATCCATTAATTCAGAAATTCCTAAAATGGTATAAAGCAGACAAGCAATTACCCGAAGCTGAAAGAACATCAATTATGCCAGTCGAATTTTCAAAAGAGGAACAAGAAAAAATGATGAATTTACCAAGGAAATCATATTTGATAGATGATAGTTATAAACCAGAGATTTTGTTTACTACAATATGTTTATTGTTTGCTTATCATTTTGATTTGAGGGAAAATGAAGGTGATCATAATATTGAAAGTGCTTGGACAATTGGTAAAATAGTTCCTCAATTTTCATTTCTTGACTCCAAAATTGTGATTGAAAATAACTATAATGTTTTGAGAGCGGCCATAATAACATGCATCAGACGTGCACTAACTTATCCCTACCACAGAAATTTTGACATGATAACTAAAGTATGGGATGATGTGTATTATAATTTGCGCGGTGGGAAACGACTTGTCGTCAAAGCGTTATTGGACTTGAAGGAATTATTCCGTTTTCACGACATTTACTATGTTTACGATAAGATATGGTTAGAAGATTTGTGTGCATATTTGATAAGCGATAATGTTTCTGAAGCAACAATCAGAAATCTCGCCCATGATATACAAAAAGAGGTGTCAAGCATTAAGAAAGCAGATATCACCTTTGAAAAAGCTAACCTAGAGAGTGCTGAAACTGTTGATGATAATGAAGGCAACGGCGAAGACAGCGAATTGATTGCGTTAAGTTTACCAGAAATAGAGGTCATGGCTGAAGAGATGTTCCAACAAGTTCAATCACAACAATAATGCAACCATTGAACAACACAAGAATGTCTCTATTTAATGTTTGACCATATAACTCAATCCTTTACCCACTAACCCTCTTAATTTACTTGGTTGCAGTCTAGCATAAGCTATTAATACTGCGAAACTTAAACTAAAAGCTATCACCTCGGTTGCTATATTCGATTCAGTTGGGGTTGGATCAATAAAAGTCCCTAATGCCTTGGGCAATACAAACAAGGATAATTCATTACGACGACTTGGGTATTCCAATAAAATACTGGTCCCACATAATGCAGACCCTGCTTTAGGGGCTAGAATATCCCAGAATTTTTGTCCGAACCAATTTGGATGATAATTTCTAATGAAACAGAAAGCTGCCCAATGTATACCAGTAAACGCACCTAAAAATGAAGCGGATCTAATTGTTTTATATAAATACTTCAATGGACTACCTCTGAACTTTTTAATAAAGACAAATAAAAAAGTATTTAATGTAGCATATAATTTGAACGCAAATTTGAATTGAACCCAAAATAATATTAAAACATGTTTCCAACAACTCTTAGTGGTAAACTGATGTAGAATTTCACAGGGGATTTTATCAATTTGATTCAAATCTCCTAATTTGGGGTCTTTGTTATATTTAATGCAAAAATCTTTGAAATGGTTTTGATGTGGTAATGGTTTAGTGGGATGATAATCTAATTCTCCATCTCTAAGATACCTTATTCCCAATAATACATTCTCATCTACATGTGATGCTTTGGTGATCCATTTGGCATAGTGTGGAGTCAATTTTTCTGGCTCGAAAAACCAGGAATCCATAATAAAGAAACAGGCACTTACAAATAACACTATATCTCCATAAGCACCGACTGTTTTCGCTGTTTTCAGATTGGTGTGGAAAATAGATTTGAAATTAGATATAATTAATATGTCTAAAGCTCTGGTGATTAGGATTAGAGTCCAATCTAATGTGTAATATCTATCATGTTTCAATTTATGGTGTTGGAAACTGGGGAAATTCAATAATGCTGAAGTAAATGCTGCCAAAAATGAACTATAAAAAGACAATTTATTGTTTGACATATGTGGCAGTAGTATTGAACTGTAAATTGGGGTAAACGCATTTAATGTGGCTACTAGTTTAGTCATAAAAATAGGTAATCTTTGTGAATCTAATGGGTCTGTCAAAATCTTTAAAGTTTCATTCCCTAAACCTTTCAACTTTAGTTGAAATAAATGATGAATTACACTTGACAATAATTTAGGTAAAACTTCAAAAATATAAGCAAATGCAAATGTACTTAGAGTGGATCTCTGTAAGAAAATCACTTTGAATATTTTGAGAAGTGATTTTCTCGATAAATTGATAAGAAATCGTGTAGTGTTTATCAATCGCTTCGAATAATTGAGCAAGATTTCATGTTCATTCTTTCTAAGCAATGGTTGTGACTGCTTGTATACTCTTTTAGTGAGTCTAACTCCTGGATGTAGCATTAGTAGGTGAAAAGGCTGTGGCAGATATTAACAGGACGTAATATATAAAGTGGATTTAAGGGGAGAATCCAAAAAAAAAAAAGACAAGCGAAAGGCTTTATTTGGGTTGAATTAGTTTAGATTTATATAAACTGATCTGGAGTGAAAAAGACAGGAAGAGAAATAATAATAGTATAAAATCTTACGATACGAAAACGAGTGGTTTGGGCCCACTTGAACGATGGAACTTGAAAAAGCAACAAAACCAAAACTAAGGGCCAAACTCAAAGATCGGCTCAGTAAACTTCTTTTTATTTTTTTCTCCCCGTTTGGCGTTGCGTTGCGTTCCTTTGCTTTCTACTTTGTAATCAGACGACATTTTTTGTTAGCAACTCTTCCTAAACAAAGCAAAGAACTAAAAGAAAGAAAAAAAAAGAAATGACTTAATCAGCTGAGATTTATTTGCAGCCAACTTCAACCTCGGCTAAATCCAACAAATAGGACTACAATTTCTATCTAAAATATTCAATATAATACAAATTGGTAAATAAATGCCAAAAAATAAACAGAGAAGAAACCAAATATAAAAAACCTAAATAGAACCATATAAAAATAAAAATGAAATGCTGAGGTGGTTGATGTGAAACAACAATTGTTGTTATTAATGCAATCATAAAACTATAACGAGCAATAACAGTAATGACATCTATAAGTATATTCAAGACGCTTTCTTTATCAACAGATTCAAAATTAGTACCATGTTTGAATCAATGGATGAAAGAAAAACAGTAATAATAGTAATAATAAACAATAAGAAATAAAGAAAAATGGAAAAATGGAAGTTACTGATTCAAATCATTTAGCAGTTGATTCCTTATCTTGGGGAAACTTTGCAAAATTCAGTTCCAGTCGATGATGAGCTTTTGGTGGATTTGCTTGATCATCAACTTTCAGTTCTGTCACTTCACCAACTGAAGAATCAATAGAAAGATCAGGATCCATTTCGACCTCGTCTTTATTCCTGTTTTCAAATGTGACTTTTGGTGTTGATTCTGCATAGAATTCTTTCTCCTTTGTTGGTCGTAATATCTGTTGCTCTTGAAATGGTATGCTAGGGGATGACTTGCGCCGTTTATGAGACGACGTTTGAGATTTTAGTGGACTTCCACCTCCAACACTGCTACTAGTTGGTGAACCCGTTGTTGGTTTCCAATGATGAAATTGAATGACATGCTGAAATGAGGTCATTGATTCCTGCAGTGGCTGCACTTGCAGCTTACTCTGTTTATGTAATGGTTGTGCAGGTATTGGTTTTACTTGTAATGTTGAAGTGGCTCCTGTCAATGGTGATTGTAGTCCTTGGCCCCTGTTCAGCTCACTTGATTCTGGACCACTAGTTACTGAGCTAAGCCTGTGAGAAATTCCAGATGTATCAAGTGGCAAGGAGCTGTGTCGGTGGTGTGCCGCGCTTCGACGAGTGCTTGTAGATGCCGTAGACGAAGATCCGCGATATGGTGTGGTTGGTGTAGCTAGGTTTGCTACAGCTGCAGCACCAATCTTTGCTGGTGATAATGGTCTTCTTCCGCTAGCGCTGCTGGTACTGCTACCGGCACCAAATCTAAAGCTCAAAGGTGGTCCTGGATTAACATTGAATGTGTCCTGTTGGGAACCTACACCACCACCACTTCCTCCGCGTGTATGTGATTTCTGAAATGGACTTCCCTGGGAGAATGATCCACCTTTTTGTTGCAATTCTTGTTGCATTCGCTTTTGATTTGCTTGTATAATTTGAATTTGTTGTTCCTGCAGAAGTCCTGGTTGAATTCCAACAAAAGGTTGTTGTTGTTGCTGCTGCTGCTGTGGTTGCTGTTGCTGTTGGGAAGTGGGGAAATGCAATGGTTGTTGATGTTGTTGTACTTGTTGCACTTGTTGTTGCGGATGCAAAACAGAGGGAGTGCCAAATGTTGCTTGTTGTATCAACATTTTCATTTGTTCTTCAGTCAACTCAGGAGCATTTCCAACACACAATAGGGGTATCATATTAACAGGCATTTGAGCCCGTAATGCTGTTTGAAGAATGGCAAGATTTTTATTTGCAGTTTCTACTCTGTAGTACTCTTGCTTCGTACGTTCTTGCTCCGCTCGTAATTTTAATGCATTCAGAAATGTTTCTTCAGAGAATGGAAATGACGTGACATTGGGTCCTAGTAATGCTAATAATCCTTGATCCTCAATCTGTTTTTGAGGAAACTTGTATGCTGATAATGAGGGTGTATTTGTATGCTGAGGAATCGATTCGCTCAATTGAGAAACAGAAGGGATCGATGTACGTTTGTTTTGACCTTGGAATGGGGGTTGCAATGAAGGTTCGGACTCTGCCTTCTCTTCCGCTATGGAACCACCACTTGATGCTGATCTTTTTTGTGGTATTGCTTTGACGTTTTCACTCTCGTCGTCCTTTCCAATGAGTGAGTTAACACTCATAGAAGACATGCTGCTTTATGGTTGAAATCGGATACTTTTGGTGGGAAGGGGGAGGTAGCACAAATATTGTTTTGAAGGAATGTGGAAACCAAAAATACTTTTGGCTATGTGAATTGGAAAATCCCTGTTTCACCTTTTGAATAAGTCAAGCAAAGAAAAATTGGTAAGGAAAGAAAGGAAAAAAAAATTAATAATAACCAAATTTAAAAATAAAAAAGAAAAGAACAGGTGAAAGATTTGAGTAAGGAAAATGTTGATAATTATAAGAACTAAAAAGAAAAAACAATTGAGAGTAGAAAATAGTTGATTGTGGTGGGTTCTCTAATTTTGACCTTTTTACTTGAAATACGTTAGTCATGTTAAATTATTTTTATAGATTACTTTCTTTATTCCATTTAAGTATGTATGTGAGGTAGATTTCTTGCCATCAGAAGGCAGTTTTTGTTAATTGTGTAGAAGATGTGTCTTTTTTTTTGTACCATTTGATTTTTGTTCTTTTTTTTCTTTTTTTTTTTCTTTGCTTTTCTCTCACCCCCCTTTCCCATCTCTTCCTATCCCGATTAATTTGTCTGTTTTTTCAACACATACTAGTTCCACTTGAATGTTGCGGTTGTTCTGGTGTTGTGTACGTATTTATGTGTTACTATATATCTTCTGGCCACTCAGTTACATTCCGGAGAAATCATAAATTATGATTTCCAAATATATGTAGCGAGTATTAATCAAATTCAGAGATATAACGTGAACAAATTAAATTGAAATAAGGATCACTATTAAAATGGGTTTGGCGGCGCAAGTATAACAGCTTCTATTTTAGGAACAAATTTAATTAAATTTGGAAGTATTCAAACCGCAAAATAAACGAAGATTACACAGAAATAGAAAATGGATGTAAATGGAACAATCAAGTTATTAATTAATTTACTTAAAAGAGAAGATTCAAAAGTTTAATAGAAGAAGCAATATGCAGCTTTGCGACAATAATAAGCTAATCTCTCCCCATGCTGTTGCTTTCTCTCTTACACACACATACACACTATTAAATAATAATAATAACTAAGAGAAAAAGAGGGAATGTACACGTTTCAAATCAAGCACCAAAAAAAGAAAACAACTCGCTTATATTGTTTCAAGTTTATTCTTATTCCCCGTTCCAGGGATTTACAGATATCAGCATAATCTTTGTTTGACCAATCCACACAACACAAACAAGTTTAATAGTAAAGCATATATTTGATCTGGTGTTTACTTTCTCGGCATTAGGCAATACCTTCTATTATTAATCTACTTTAATACTCAGGAGTTCAGCGTCATCTTGAAACTACATAAATCTACAAAAGAGAAAGGCGAATACTTGCATGACCATCGGAGAGTTGCTTTATCGGATTTTCTGGAGTATTGGGATACATGCTATGGACGAGCAAAGTTTTTTGCAAACTACACTTTGTGCAAGTAGATACCAGAAAGTTGTTGCATCATGTGTACGAACTCTTACCCACTACTCGTAAAAAGTGTGGTATTTGTGCCTAGAATTGAGCTCTCTAATATTAACTCTTAAAGATTTATCTTTACGATTCTTTTGGGAATATGTTGAGTAATATTCCGAGTATCTAATTCTCTTCTATGAGTTAAAGAATAAGTGTATCACTATTTGGTAACACTTGTGTCTCGTAAGCCTAGTAGATAGCAGTTTGTGCAAGCTGTTGTGGGAATTTGTTGATTAAATGTGAACACAGAAGTCACTTTTTTTTTGGAATGCTATATTTATCTTTCAATATTGAAAAATGTAGGTCTGCAAGTGTTACCTTGCAAAATTAAAGGCTCTCATTTTAGACTAAAGATTCAAAACTTTAGTATATCTTGAATTGTGATTGTATCCTGCCTTACACCTCCATTGTTTTAGTATGGGTCTGGGTTCTCTTTTTGGTGGAAACTGCTCAACTTGGTGTTGACACTACCAAAAAAATGTGTTCGTAGAATTTGATCTAAAAACGAAAAAAAAAATGTCAATTAATGAACAACTCATACACAACTAAGGTACGAGCAACAGTGTTAGCAAATAAACATATTGGTGTATACTACTTTTAATTCACAAATAGTGAAGTACAATTATGGGAAAGAATAAAAAGAAACAGAACAATTCATCGCTGAAGAAAGCAACCAAAGAAGATGTGGAACAAAGTAAACAAACGATTGACAATGTGAATAAGGATGAAGAAATACAGGAAACAGAACCTTCCGAAGATACTACAAGTAATGAGTCAGAAGAGGAGTCCACCAAATCACAAAAAATAGATCAAACAGGTCAAACAGAGCAATTAGATCCGTCAGCGACTAGTTCAACTGAATTGCTCGAGAAATTACAACAGACAGAACGAGAACGAGATGAAATCCAACAATCTTATGATAACTTGGTCAACAAAATTTCATCAATGAAGACCATTTTCAGTAAAATGAAACAGTCAGAAGCGGAGCTAGAAGAAAAAACTGAATTGGTAGAAAGTTTGACCAGTGAAAACGAGGATTTGAAAAGACAATTACAAGACGCAGCCAAGAGTAAAGTTGACTCAGACACTATTACTAAATTACAAGAGCAAAATACTGACTTAAACAACGAATGTGAAAGGCTAAGTGATTCATTGACTAAATCGAGGCGGGAATACAACTCAACTCTTCAAGCATTACAGGATGAGAATTACAATTTAGAAAATCAAAACTCCAAGTTATCCAAAAAAGTTCAAGAACTAAATCTGGAAATAAATGACTTGAAAATAACCTTAAATGAATTAACAATGGAACAAAAGGATTACACAAATGCCATTGAAGAATTGACAGATAAACTCGCTTTGAAGACTGACGAAGTAACTGAAGCCACAAAAACCATAGAGGATTTCCAAGCCCTTGTTTCATTGAAACAGTCGAATTTTGACAAGGAAACGACTTCATTAAAGAGTACTATCACTCAGTTGGAAGAAAAAATAGCAAAACAAGAAAAGGAAAACGAAGATGTAAATCAGTCACTTGATAAAAGTCAGCAAGAACTACTTGAACTCAAAGAAGAGGTCAAAAAAATAGATGAATTGAAATCAGAGATTCACAATAAACAATTATCGATAGGTAAGTTGCGTCATGAAGCTATCATATTGAATGAGCATTTAACTAAAGCATTATCTATGCTTAGGCAAGGTGGAGATAGTTCAAAAAAATCAGTGGATAAAGAGTTAATCTCTAATGTCCTCATAAGCTTTTTACAGTTCCCAAGAGGCGATACAAAAAAATTTGAAGCTTTAGGGTTGATCGGTGCATTGTTGGAATGGGATGAACTGCAGAAATTAGCAGCTGGTTTAACTCATGTACCGAATACAAAAAATCAACAAACCAAATTAGACAAAGATGGTAATGAAGTTCCTGTACGACAAAGTTTTGTTTCCTTATGGACTGAATTTTTAGAAAAAGAATCCAGTGGGAAATAATAGAAAAATAGGTTAGCATTAATAAATAAACAGTATTTACTAATACAACGAAACCATAGACTACTTTTGTGTGCGAGGTGACGCGTAATGATTTGGATTGAATGGTCTTCGAGATGCATTTCGGAAACACATCAAACAGTCAACTATAATGTATAGCTACCTGTAAAAAAAGAGCACTCTGTTAGGAGAAAAAGATACTTCTACTGAGCTCAGCTGCTTGCCAATTGATTTGTTGTATAATGCTCATTTTATAGGAAACACTAAATATTCAAATAATTTGAAACTCAATACTAAACATAAAAGATCAAATGTGTTTAAAATCTATATCCTGTCTTCCGCTATATTACTAAAAGTTCATCTTAATAGCAACTGTATGTTTTCTTGAATATCATAGAGTACAGTACGGTGAATTACACTAGTATTTTTTGTGTTAAGGAGTCAAATTGGATTTCAATAATACTTATTTTTTTTGCGTGTTGTATTTTTTCTTCCTCCTTTTCAAATGTTATTTTGTTTTTTCATCCTAAAAGATCATACAATCAATCAATTATGGTAAACATCAGTGATTTTTTCAAAAATAATTCTCAATCGGGTTCTGTATGTATATTATAATAGTCATTTATTATAATCAAAGCATTGGATACTAACTAGGACAAATAAAGAAACGTAAGGCACAAAGTGCAACTTCACTGAATCCGACTAAAAAAGCCAAACCTGCAGCTCCCCAAGCAGAAAGAGAAGTTATTGTCTTGGATGATGAGGATGACGACGATGATGATGTGCAAGTAATTTCTAAACCTGCAAAGAAGGAAACAGATAGAAGACCCACAAAAAGAAAAGCATCCGCAATCAATGATGAAGATGACGATGATGATGATGATGACACGCGTAACAAGCTGCATGTCCAAAGATCACCAAAGAAAGAGACAGCGTCTTCGGTACCGAAAGCGTCACCGAAAAAGAAGACTTCTTCAACATTAAAATCCACTGCAGCTACCAAAAAATCCAAAGTGCCAGCAGGTGGTGAATCTACTGCTGACACAGCTCAAGAGATTTTAGCAACTATCCCTGATGCAGAATTACCAGAAGTTGACCCTACGAAAAAGGTTAACTTCTTTGCTCTAAATGCAGCACGTAACGAGACAACACAAACTTCAGTAGAGCTTCCAGAGGCACAACCAAATTGTTTGACAGGGTTAACAATTGTTTTCACTGGTCAGATGCCTAATTTAGATCGTGGTACTGCAGAGCAAACCGCAAAACAGTACGGTGCTAAAGTAACCAAATCAATTCTGGGTAAAACAAGTTTAGTTGTACTTGGAGCAGATGCTGGTCCTTCAAAAGTTCAGAAAATCAAGCAACACAAAATCAAAGCAATTGATGAGGCGGGATTTATTAAATTGTTGGAACTGATGCCTGCTGATGGAGGATCGGGTGCAGCAGCAGAAGCAGCCAAATTGAAACGTGAACAAGAAGAAGCTAAGATCATTGAACAAGCAAAGGAGGAAGAGAGAAAAGAAAGAGAGGCTGAAAAAGCTAGAGTCGCAGAAAGAGTCAAAGCGACAGTCAACACCAAAGGTGAAACATTTGGTTTCCAGAAGAAAGAAGTTGCCCCTCAAGATAAATTGTGGACAGATAGACATGCTCCAACCGATCTCAACCAATTGTGTGGTAATAAAGGACAAATCCAAAAGTTGAAAAGTTGGTTGGAAAATTGGTTTGACAATCAGGCAAGGGGGTTCAAGGGAAATGCATCGGATCCAGATTCTTTCCGAGCAGTTTTGATCAGTGGACCACCAGGGATTGGTAAGACCTCTGCTGCACATTTAGTTGCCAAAAGTCTTGGGTTTGACATTATTGAAAGAAACGCGTCAGATGTTCGTTCCAAATCTTTGTTAAACGCCAATGTTAAATCGATTTTAAACAACACATCAGTTGTTGGATACTTTAAACATCGTGGTGATACTGAGAAAAATTCAAACAACAAAAGATTCTGTATAATTATGGATGAAGTTGACGGTATGTCGAGTGGGGATCATGGTGGAGCAGGGGCATTATCTCAATTCTGTAAGATTACAAGCATGCCAATGATCTTGATTTGTAACGACAAGTCCTTGCCTAAAATGAGAACATTTGATAGAACTACTTATGATTTGCCATTCAGAAGACCAAGTGAGAACGAGGTCAAGAGCAGATTAATGACTATTGCATTTAGAGAAAAAGTCAAGTTGGATCCAAGTGTTATTGGACAATTGGTACAGGCAACTTCGAATGATATTAGACAAATGATCAATTTGTTATCAACTGTTTCTAAAACACAAAAGCAAATTGGTGCAAACTCAATGAAAGAAGTTAAAGAAAGTTGGCAGAAGCAGGTTGTATTGAAACCTTTTGATATTGCTGGCAGATTATTGAATCTGGGTATATGGTCAGATCCAAGACTGTCGTTAAATGACAAATTAAATTTGTATTTTAATGATTTTGATTTTTCTCCGTTAATGATTCAAGAAAACTATTTGATAACTAATCCAAGATTACCTGGTAAACAAATTGAACTTGTTGCTAAGGCAGCAGAGGACATCAGTATATCTGATACTGTTAACTCATTAATAAGATCGGGTGAACAACAATGGAGCTTGTTACCGTTTCATGGTATTATGTCTACTGTCAAACCTAGTTACGAGGTAGCAGGTCAAATTACCGGTCGATTGAACTTTAGCAGTTGGTTAGGACAGAATTCAAAGCAGATGAAATATCAAAGAATGCTACAAGAATTGCAGTACCATACAAGGGTAAGAACTTCAACCACCAAGCAAGAATTGCGTCTCGATTATTTGGATGCATTGTGGCAAAAAATAGTCAAACCCCTTTGTGACAGTGGAGAAGATGGATTTGACGAAGCAATTGAAACTATGGATGAATATTATTTGACAAAAGAAGATTTTGATAATATCGGTGATATGATCAAACAAGATTTGAAATTACCTACACAATCCAAGTCCGCGTTTACCAGAAAATACAATAGTATGATGCATCCAACCATTATTTTCAAAACTGGTAATTCTTTGAATGTTGGTGGTAAAAGAGCTGCAGCACCTAAAGTTGATTTTGAAGATGTAATTGATGATGATATGGAGGATGTTCCAGACGATGATGAGGATCAAGATAGTGATAAAATTGACACTAAAAAAGACAAGTTGATCAAAGTGGTTCCCGTTGGAAAATCAAAGTCAAAATCAAAATCAAAAGCGTCTACTGGACCAGCAAAGAAAAAACAAAAGAGATAAGGAAGGGAATGTATAATGACAATCAGAACTATTATTTGTATGAATACTATATTAGTAAATATCCATTTTGTTTTATTAGAGTCGTCAGTCGTTTCAGATGTAGAAAAAAAAAAGAACTGGTAACAATAATAGTAGTAGTACATACTATTACAATATTTTCTTTAAGGGATATCTCTGAACACTAGTTTTCAACTCTTTTCAACTAGAACATGTGTCGGAACGTTGTGCATTACGTTAGCTACGTGGTATCAATTATCCAAAGAATAGACATGACAGGTAGAATTAAAAAAACAATGTATTGAGAATACGAAAATTTCACTTGTTTATGTGTCGTGTAAAGTTTCCGATTTTAGAATAATCCAAAAAAATAAACGGATGGTGGTCGTGGTAATTCTAGAATGTGAGTTAATTTTCTAATCTCCCTCCCTCCCTATTAGTGTAGATTTGCTCGTCATAATTATATTTTTGTTTTCAAGATTCACACATCATATAATACGAACATCAATTTTTTTTTTTTTGAAACGTAGTTACTTTTGAATTAATAATTGTCTCCCATCCTTTTAAAAAAAATAAAAGAAAAGAAGAGAAAAGAAAAGAAAAATCTACTTATCTAAGAAGTATATTAAGACCCTGGCAATTAATTTAAACCTGAATTGAAAATTGAAGAAGACCTCCCAAAAGAGATTAGTTTACGTTGATTGCCATGGCCCTGGTACCTCCACTTTTCAAAGTCCCTAATACGAAACGAACATCGAACAATAAAGTATTGCCAAACTTGTCAATCCCACCTACAAGCAATAATAAGAATGGCAACCCCAATACAAAACCCAGTCTACTGTTGAATCAGAACATTATTAATCATGATCTGCAACAGCATGAGAATTTGAACCCCTTGTCATATCAACCACACCAATTACAGCATCAGCAATACCAAAATCCTCAAGGACTCAAGTTGTCAACGTCTCCTTCATCTGTATCATCATCAAAATCAACAAAACGAAAACCACCACCAATAGATACCAAAGTCATTAGTCACTCTCCAGATATGATGGATGTTGATCAACAGGGCTCTGCTGACGAATCAGTAAATGTGGACGAGAATGAATACTCGGTAAAGCATCATTTGGAACAACTAACACCATATGATTGGCATTTGATTGCTAATGCCAATAAGATAGTTGAGATCAGTAGTTTGGGCGAAGGTAATGGAGGAGCTGTAACCAAATGTTACATTCCACAATTGCCTAATAAACAGATATTTGCATTAAAATTAGTGATGTGTGATCCTAATCCTGACTTACAAAAACAGATATTCCGAGAATTGGAAGTGGCCAAGAAATGCCAACATCCTAATATTGTGAAATATTATGGAACATTTTTATTAGAGAAACAATCAATGATAGGGATTGCTATGGAATTCATGGATGGTCAATCATTGGATTCCATATATAAAGAGGTCCTCAAACGTGACAAAACAAATAGAATAAATGAAAAGGTATTGGGTAAAATAGCTAATTCAATTTTGTCAGGTTTGGATTATTTGCATCTGAAAAATATTATACATCGAGACATTAAGCCTTCTAATATTTTGTTGGATACCAAGGGGAATGTCAAACTTTGTGATTTTGGTGTCAGTGGAGAAGCGGTTAATTCTTTTGCTTCTACTTTTGTTGGGACTCAATATTATATGGCCCCAGAACGTATCACTGGGGGTAATTATTCTATCACCAGTGATATATGGTCATTGGGTATGAGTCTTTTGGAAGTGGCTAATGGGTGTTTTCCTATTATTCAGTCCTTAGGTCCTATTGAAGTAGTTGAAATAATTCTGAGGAGTAATTTAGAATTGAAAGACTGTGAAGAAGACAACATATTTTGGACTAGAGAGTTTAAACAATTTATTGCAAAATGTTTGACAAAGGATTACCTCAGACGACCAAAACCAAGTGATCTCTTAGCTCATGATGAATGGTGCTTGATCCAACTGAAAGAGAAGGTGAAAATGGACAAGTTTGTTAAAGTGGTGTGGGAATTAAATGAATAAAATAAAAGTCCTCTTTGTTTAATTGTTTTTAGAATAAATTTAATGTCATAGAACTAATTAAGAAACATGTTTATTGGTTGGTAGTTTCTCTACATTTGGTTTTGTTGAAAATTGGAAGCTTTGTGTCGAGATGAATATAATCAGAATCGTCAACGTTATATTTTAAAATAATCTGAATTCAATATATCATGGCTCTAACAATTCTAGTTTTTGGGTTCAATTATCTGAACTTATTAGATAATACAGTTTTAAGTTGGTGTTGCGAATAGATAGATGATGATTTAAGATCTTCTACATGGGGGAAAAAATAATGAATACTGTTTTGCAAGTAGCGTATCAATTTGTATAACAATCAAAATCATGAGAATTACTATTTAAAGTTGTTACCCTAAAATAGGGTTTAGGGTTTTGTGTATTGAGTCTTTGTTCTATTTTTTCAGAAATATAAAATAAGCAATATCATATTGATAAATTTTTTTCCACCTAATTCTATTCCATCTGTGTTATCGATTACCTCTTATTGTTGTGCTCTTGCTTGTTTGAACTTCTTTGGAATTGAAAAAACTAAATAAATATAGTGTGATGGTACTTTCATCTGGAACTGGCTGATTCCTAAATAGTCAGCATCTATTAGAACTATCTAGAATAAATAGGGACTATATCATGAAACGGGTAATAAAGGGAAAACACATAATACAAGTGCATAATATGCGTTTGTGTATCTGTTTATTTGTGCGTTTCCAGTTATCATATGCATTGTAGTAAAGTGTTGGTCTTTTCTAAACTATCGATGTACCGCTCTAACCAGCTTAGATCCATAAGTGGCTCGCATTGCTGTAATGGATGAAATCGTGTCATATCACCAAAGTCGACAACAAAATTAGTTCGTATAACCAAATGATATAATTCTCTATCAATAGGGTAACTAAACTCTCCATATTTACTAAAAATGATATTCTTGAATTCTGATATGTAATCGACAAAAATATTATCATTTCTGTTTAAAGGTATTCGGGAAATCACGCAGAGGCATGAGTAAATAAATAATAGTCTAAATGCAAATTCATCTCCATTACGAAGCAATTGTCTATACTTGTCACTAAAATTTGTGAGACATGCAATTAAAGGAAATGGGAATCTCACTATAGCCATAGCATAACAGGCATCTTTTAGTAGTAAAAATGTGTCCATAAGTGCTTGGAAATACTCTTCCATATTAGCGGATTTGTTCCCATTTCTCGATACAAACGCAACTATTTCAAATTCCAACACTCGTGTAAACCAATAATTGGTCTCTGGTGGGCACGTCAATATGGGGTTCGATTTGGGGAAAAACAAAGACTCCAATCGTAATCCTGTCATCAGCTGAGAGTACATTTTTCTGGTATCACTGTATGCCTTTGCCATCGAAATCACATCGTATCCAGTGGCTGAAATCAACGGTACAAGTTTGTGATTGTAAATTAAAAGGCAACCAAAAGTAATCAAGTCATTTACAATTATTCTCTCAATTCCAAAACCTGAATTATCCTGTAACAAATGCTTTCTCTCGTCAATCAGTTCCTGTAGATATTTTGTTCCTGTTTGAAAAAAAGCCTGTGCTTCTTGACTTGAATCGACGGAAAATGAGCTGGTCAATACCTTGGAATCAACAGTATTTATATTCATAAAATGCAGTAGCAACATTGATGATGTGGCCAATAATGTTTTTTTAACTATAGGCGACTGGAACAGTAGTGGGTTAATGACAGCTTCCCAGTTATCTATGTATCTCTGGTTTTTGTAAGAAACGATCAATTTACCTATATCATTGAAGAACTTTAAAGCCCGTAGTTCTAGTTGAGATACTGAAAGCACACTCGTTAGTTGTGTTAGTGGTAGGTCTCGCCTAATGTCTTCAACGGGGGAGTCTTTTTCTGCATTAGTTTCTGATGTGGGGATATCACTTGGATAGATACATTCTCTATTGGTATGGGCGCAATACTCACATTTGGGACGAACTTGGTCACACTATATCAAAGTAATCAAAATAATGTTAGTAGAAATTCTTAAATGAACTGTTCTCGTACATGCTTAAAAGGCAAACATGCGTCAGAAGAAACTAGCCATATATTGCATACCTTGATTCGTAACTTCTTGCAGCTTAGACATCTAACGACCTGCTTGCGTCCCTTCTTGGCTGCCATTTCCCATAGAAAAAAATGATCAAATTATAATAGAAAGTAATTGTTATATTGAAAATATTTTCAAAGAATATTAGAAAAAACTTCTGGAATACTTAATTTCAAATCACCGAATACAGTTTAGTTTTATTTAGTTTTCCTTTTTTGTTTTTAAATCTCTTACATTGCTTTTTTCCCTATGGTTATTTTTTTTTTTTGTATGAGCTTAGTTGTCGTCATAAGTCGCCTCAATTAAAGTGACCAGAATCTCACCCGCCTCATTTTTTTTTTTCTGCCTCGTCTCGTTGCCCCTAAGCAAATAAATCCGGTAAGGAGTTATATCTTTGTTCCATTGTTTTCCCCCATATCATTAAGTTTTAAACGGTATTTCTATAAACGTTTTAGTACTTTTTTCTTTCAGTAGAGTTGAATCAAAAGTTATTGCAGTAACATTGTATAAAATGAATTTTTCTCAGTGTTCCGCGGAAGCATATATGTTTCAGTTTAAGTTTAAGTTTAGTAGAGGAAATTTTATTAATTCAATTCAACTAAGTTATGTTTTAGAATAAAAGTCAGGAAAAATTCATCCAAATATCTGAAATTTGTTGTTTTGTGTAATTGAGGCGAATTTTTCCTGGATCAAGATGACACCAATGACAAAAAAAAAAAATAAAAAAATGGAAAAAAAAAAGTAAAATTGAAATTGAACCTATTGTCGATCATTCTTAATGATATTTGAAGGAGATCTTCGTTAAACTTATGATTAAAATGTTACTAGATTCGTGGAGAACATTTCAGTGTATTTGTATCCCCTGAAGCATATCTATATAAATTGTTAAGGTTGTTTAATGTTTTGGATGTTATCCACACTCACATTAGTGAAGTATTCTCTTTTCCACGGGATTTAAAGACGCCAAGCGAACACGTAAAATGATACAAAATGAGAAAACATAAAGATGATCAAGTCCGCAATCTTTTTCAAATTCATTCAAACATCAGTGGAAAATCAATTCTAACCAACTTTTATAAACTAGTCAACCTACTCCTGTGTCAATCTTAATCTGATCATTCATTCTGAAATATTTGAATAACCCCGGAAGTTGTTTTAAAAAATGGTATTAAAATATTGTATGTTGATCCGACAAGAATGATTTCTTTTTTTTTAGCTGCTTTAGAAACTAATTGTTTGGAATTGGGCAATAGGTTCAAAAAGAAAAAAAATCACTCTAATCACTTTAGTGTTATATTATTAGATGTACTTGTTAACCATTTAGAATGATTCTGTCTCACTCAGTGTATTTGATTTTTGTTTTAGAAAAGTCGGAATTGTAGATGAGTAAAAATATGTGGTAGAATAGGGATTCCTTAAACAGTCGCTACAAGGTACATAATCCAGAGAAAACAAAGTAATAGGTGGTTGAATATATTTATGAGTAACTTTTCGTAAATCTTTTACGGGTGATTAGAAGTGTTTACTGCTATGTAGTGTGTACCGGTTTGTAAAATGGCTCTACCTGAGAATAATTGGGAGAGTATATTATCCAATTTTAAACAAAATTAGTTAGCACTCAAACACATAACACAAATAAACTCCAGATTTCCAAATACTCAAAATCGAGCACCTTTTTCAATAATGATCAAATAAACTTTTATTTTTACATGAAACCTAACTATTTCTGCTTAGTTGATTCCCATGATTAACCATACAACAATGCTCTCTCTATTAGTTGTGTTGTCATTTTGCATCCAAAAAGAGTCGTGCATAAAGGCAATTAAGTTTATGTTTTTTCTCTCTCCTTCTCATATAATTTTCGTTAACCAATCAAAACCCAACTGAAAATAATTTTCTCACTCACTGAGATAGTCCTTCTCTTATTGAACTAGTACCTACTATATTCTTACATATTCTCCATAATAAATAATTTGATACATAAACAATGCCAGTTCCATTTGAAGGGTTGTTACCATATGCTATAATGACTGCATTTTTTGGATTGGCAGGCCATGGCGTCCAATTCATTAGATACTGGGATAATGGTTGGAAGAATGACAGATACCATTTAGACGAATGGGATGACAAAATGATGGCCAGAGACTTGTTATTAACTGGGGTCAAACGAGGTCAAACTAGTGAAGCTGTTGCTCCTGAATCGTTCAAGACTGCTGAAAAGATCGAACAAAGATACTGGACTCCATACAGAGACGAATATTTCACATTAAGAGAAAGATTATTCAGGGGTTATGCATTTGGCGAATGGGAATTATCTTAGGTTGAGAGAAGGAATATTAAAGATGTTGGTATTAAACGTTGAAACGAACTTAGCATGTGTATATTACTATGATATAGGTTAAAAGAAAAATGAAAGAGAATAAAATAGTTTATTTATCGAAACTTGAAACGACCACAAACCACCAACAAAAATGAAAACAACATGTGTATGAAAAGAATTCAACTTTACTTGAAATCTTTGTAAGTCCATTTTTCAGTGATTTTTTTAGTATACTTCCTTTTCTTGTTAACAGGCACTCTGGATTCGATTTTCCCACTAGATTGTAAACTCAACATTTGATCGTAGTACAAATTACCTTCTGGTTTCAAATTCTTCAAGTTCCCACTCAACTCATCAGATAATTTAACTTCCAATGGAGTTTCGACAAGTGAATACTTGAACAATTTTTCTCTTCTCTTGCGTTTCTTTTCATTTGGTTGACTCTGATCTTTAACTGCTTGCTTTTCTAAAATTTCATCCAAATTTGACAAGTCTTTTAACTGTTTCTTCAAGTCTTTGATTTCTTGCTCCAACTTCACTCTTTCTTTATGCTTCAACTCTTTATTTCTTTTAGTCTTCGTTTTGATCTTGATTTTATTAGGTTTATTTATAGATAAAGAGTAATCCTTCTCACCATTTGCGTTCAACTGTTCTTCCTCTTCCACCTTGTCATTATCTTCATCATCCTCATCATCATCACTATCGGATAACATATTATCATCTAAAGTAATCATCAACTCCTTGATCTTATTACGATGTTCCTCGATTTGTTGTCTAGTTAACTCGCGTTTATATTCAATGTCATACTCTTGATTAATCAACTCTTTCCAAGATTCTAAAGATGGATTATACGATTTACCGGCATGAATTTTCTTATCTGTTAATTCATTAGATGTAATTTTGATTGGGTTCACTTTCAAAGTTTTAGGAACAACCGACGCTTTGGTCACTTCTGCAGTAGATTTCATAAAATCAGGAATCTTTTTCTTTTCATTATTATCAGTGTCATCCCATAAATCTTGACTTGAGCCATTCACAATTCCGTCTTGTTCCAAACGATTAACATACTTATCCTCGCTTTTAAATTTCCCTCCATTTAGTTGAATCAATCTTAAAAGATCAGTTTTTTTGACCCCCTGAATAGTGTTCTCTCCCTTTTTTTGATGTCTTTGGTTGGTTAATGCAGGTATTTTAGATTTGTTAGTTAAAATCTCCTTGGTTTTCAATTTCTTTGGCAATTTCCCTGATTTACTACTAGGTGTATCATCAATAACAAAATCATCTGTAACTTCCTTCCCAAGTACAATTTCTTCATCTCTTTTGTCTTGTAAGTTTTGTTCAATCTCTTGAATATCAATATTCTTCCTCCAGGCTCTTTTACCCTTTCTTGATGCCTGTGGTTTAGATGGCTTCTTTGATATTATTTCTTCACTCATTGTTACCGTTAATATAGTTTTTGAAGGTATAAATATAATAGTAAAACTTTGAAAAGAATCCTAAAATTGAAAAGTGAAGAGATGAGATTGATATTTTTTTTTTGTGGATACCAGAACAAATTTTTCTTCATACGTTTTTGTGCAATAAAAGAACTCTGAAATCACAATCCTTCTGAATGTAGAATAAATCAATATGCAATTGGACAGTTCAAGACCAAGTCTGTAAAGTGTAAATTCTACTTAACATTTCTAGATATACACCAGAAATTAAGCTTACATATATCATTTACTCAAAACTACAAGAATTAAAGGTTTTCGTGGTCTTGTTTCTCTTCAACACCGCAGAGAGCAACAGTGTACTGCTGAAACACACAACGTTACGTACTATCATTATATATTGTTCATCTTTATATAAAAACCAGTTATATAAGTGTATACACACATGCAAAATACAAAAAAAAAAGAAAACAACTCAAAAACATTCATTAAAATTATATTACGAGAAAATTAATCACTAACCAAAGTATCTGATCTTAATGGGCTGCTTGTTTCACTTCTGAGATCAACATTATTGTCATTGTTATACTCAAATCCACTACTAAGTACCTGCAAGTTTTGTTCACTTAATGAAGCAGGGATGCTCTTTGGTTTAATGGACGAGTCATTATTTTCAGATTTTCTTTTTCTTCTCTTCAAACCAACAGGCTTGGCTACAGGAGAGCCAGAAATGAAAGAAAGCATATTATTTCTTCTTCTTATACCTTCATTTATCCAAAACTCACTTCGGTACATTTCCCAACCTTCTCTGATATCAGTATTGAAAACTCTTGCATTCAACACTAACTTAACGTCAGTAACACCAATTCTGGGTTGGCATTGAGATTGACAAGTCACTAAAAATACTTCTATTTTCGAATTCTTATTTTGAATCGATTCAGGTGACAATTTGTGGAAAACACTTAAATTAAAATTGACAATTGCCAACAGAATTTCTCTAATCAAATCGGTCAACTTGTCGAAAAATGGCGTTTTTATCTTAACCAACCTAACATTTAATTGTCTCAAACCTTGATTTGTCAGTGATAAAAACCTTCGTGGTAGCACAATAGTTTTCTGGTATTCCCCTGATAAATGGTACAACATCAATGTTACTATTGTCGCCAATAAGCAGAATTGCAAAATGACTTTCAAAGTACCCGTAGATGAGTTATCTAAGAAAAATAAATGATGTGACAATGCGGCAATGATGGAGCACAATATACTTAAAAATGTCAAATATTTGCGTCTCATGGCTCGCTGCTGTATCACCTGCTCTCTAAGATTCTCTTCCAATATTAGCAAATTTCTAAATACTTTCCCAGATGTTGGCATGGATGTATATCCTGTACCAAAAAATTCAGACCTATGAGACTTATCACTCTCCTTTGATTTTCTACGTAACTTGCGTTTACTTGTGGAAGATGATTTCCCTTGGGTGTTTGTATCAGAGTGAGGAGAAGGACTGCTACCTCTTCTGCGCCCTTTTCGTGCTGGTGATGCCCCCCTTGAAAGTTTTATAGATCGTTTGCTAGGACTCTCCTCGTCAGTCCCACTCTTTCTACGACCTTTGCGGGCCGAAAACCTCAATCTCGTGGAATCAAATTCTGTATCATCTTCATCGGAGCTCTGATTTATCTCCATATGTCTTGATGGAGTGATAGTACCTCGCTCTTGTAATTCCAAAGAACTTCTTTCGTCTGAATCAGAGAGCACCACTGACTCGCTCAGCGATCCCATGGGCGATGTAATAGACATCATTTTGAACATCTTTTTGGTGTTTTCCAAACGTGGAGATTTCGGAGGTGAAGGTGGTGGTGATTTTGTTGATGAAGATGACATATAATTAATGCTGCTGGTTGGTGACGAGATACCTTCATCGTGTGACATTCTTTCTAATGAATTGCGTCTTGACGACGATGAGTTCAAACTCAGTGCCGAGCGCAGTTGCTTGACTTTGGACGTTGCATCACAAGCTGTATCATTTTCCTCCTCAAATCCAATTGAATTCGACATATTGAAGGCTCTATTTGGATGGAATAAAGCAGACTTTGAAACCTTTTCTTTGTTATCTGTATGAAAATATGATAAACTAGCCACAATTTTTATTATACAATTTTTATTGAATGTATTAGCTAGCTGTAATAGAATAAGATTATTGAGTAGTTACTTGAATACGACTAAACAATAATGGCAAATTAACTTGAGTCTTTAGTATGATCTTTGATAAATTAATGGGATTTTATTGTTTATTACCTTCCCCATTTTGAAACTAACTCAAATCTTTTTTCCTTCAGAAGTAAAATTTTTTTTTTTTCCCTTGTCAGGCTATTCGCACAATTTTACTAACTCAGTCGTGATCTACAACACAATATATTCTTTAGAGTGTAAAGAATCGAATTGACAACGGTTTTCAGAAAGAGAACCTGAATTGTGGTGCTTAGAAAGAAACACTTGAATCTCAATTGAAACAACAAACCTACATCGCAGTGTTGATTTATCTAAAGTGAACTAATTAGATTTATTTAAAGTTTGAAATTATTTTTTGACACCCGATTTAAAAATTGTTCGGTGCATAAATACAAAAACCCACCAAGAAGTTAACTAAAAATTCTTGACCTCAACCAAACTGTTCACTGAACAACCAAATCTCCTCCTTCTTTCCTATCTTCCACTTACCCTTTAATTATTATTTTCAATTAACAACTTTTTATTTCTGGCATTAAATTCCCCGCATAATTGAGTTGTTACCATGTCATCGTCTTTAAAACAATTGAAAGAACAATTTGTCTCAGATTTGACTGGTGGCACAATTGAAGAAATTTATGCTGTAACCAGTATAGCATTATCATCTTATTTGTCCTTTAGATTGTTGAAAAAGTCTCTTGGTGATTTAGCTTTGATTTACGACTACATTCTTAATGTGTTGACAATTCTAGCATCCATTACTGTTTATAGCAACAGCCCTTCTTATTTGCATTATTTTATTGTTATTCCATCATTAGTTATATATCTAGTGAATTACCATGTTGAGAAACCATCTTCACCCCATAGACAAAATGATACAAAAGAAGATAAATCGGACGAACTATTGCCGAGAAAACAATTTATAACAGCCTATCGTTCTCAAATGTTGATAATTACTAATCTAGCTATATTAGCTGTTGATTTTCCTATTTTCCCAAGAAGATTTGCCAAAGTGGAAACATGGGGCACGTCAATGATGGATTTAGGAGTTGGGTCGTTTGTGTTCTCCATGGGGTTGGCTAATTCTCGACAATTGATCAAGAACCACACCGACAACTACAAATTTAGTTGGAAGAGTTATTTGAAAACAATCAAGCAGAACTTTATCAAGTCAGTGCCTATACTTGTTTTAGGAGCTATTCGTTTTGTTAGTGTTAAGCAATTGGACTATCAGGAACACGAAACAGAGTATGGAATCCATTGGAATTTTTTCTTCACATTAGGGTTCTTGCCAATTGTATTGGGAATATTAGACCCGGTGTTGAATTTGGTTCCACGCTTCATAATAGGAATTGGTATCTCAATTGGTTATGAGGTAGCGTTGAATAAGACTGGTTTGTTGAAGTTCATTTTGAGCAGCGAAAACAGACTTGAATCTCTCATCACCATGAATAAAGAAGGTATTTTTTCGTTTATTGGATATCTTTGTATTTTTATAATTGGTCAGTCTTTTGGGTCATTTGTTTTAACAGGCTACAAAACAAAGAACAACTTAATAACCATTAGCAAAATTCGTATTTCAAAAAAACAACACAAGAAAGAGCTGCTGCTGTTTTTCTCAGTCGCCACTACTCAGGGATTATATTTGGCATGTATCTTCTATCACTTAGCTTTCAGTTTGTTCATCAGCAACTTATCATTCTTGCAACCAATTTCAAGACGATTGGCCAATTTCCCCTACGTCATGTGGGTCGTTTCGTACAATGCTACGTTTTTATTATGTTATGACTTAATTGAAAAATTTATCCCGGGGAACCTTACTTCTACTGTATTGGACTCTATTAATAACAATGGTTTATTTATCTTCTTGGTCAGCAATTTATTAACAGGGTTTATTAACATGTCCATCAACACTTTGGAAACTAGCAATAAAATGGCAGTGATTATCTTGATTGGCTATAGTCTTACTTGGACATTGCTCGCCTTATATTTGGATAAGAGGAAGATCTACATCAAGCTTTAGAAAGGAAATAGAAAAAATGTGGTATCATACCATAGATGTGTATATGTATATAGTAGGAACAACTTAAGTAGTGATGTCTAACAAATGGTACAGTTGGTTTCAGAAACATCCGAAATATCCATATCGCACTTTCAACACAATCACAAGAGCGTTCAGAAAATCTATACAAGCGAACACAAACCGAAGTTATCTTTTCCTTTTACTTTCCCGTTTCCAATCTTTGACTCTCACTCTCTAATTTATTTTTCCCTACATTTTTTTTTTCTCCCTCATTCCCTCACTGAACGCGCCAAACGGAAACGACAAGGGCGAAAACGAACAGCAAATTAATCTGTTGAATCCTTTTCCCAAACGAAATCTTAAACATCCTTAGTTGTGGCATATTCATATTTTTTGTTTAATAACGTATTACTACATCTCTATAAAGTTTAGGAATAAAAAGAAACACCACCAAAAAAAAACAAAAAAGAGAAAACAAAAATCCTGCAGTAGTTGCATTTTATTGATTATCTATATTTTAAAATAACACATCGTCTTCAAGCCAACAGTATATTTTTTTGTCATGTCAAACTCCAAATCCAGTTCTGAAGAAACAGCTAAATCGTCATCCTGGACCTCATTTTTAAAGTCAATTGCCTCCTTCAATGGAGATTTATCGTCCTTGACAGCACCACCTTTTATCTTGTCCCCCACTTCATTGGTGGAATATTCTCAATATTGGGCCGAGCATCCTGATTTATTTATTGCCCCAAGTTTAATCAAAACCACGGAAAACCCAGCCAAAGAAGAAATTGAAGCTATCAATTTACAGCAAATGATAGCCGTTACAAGATGGTTTATATCTACATTAAAGTCTCAATATTGCTCAAGAAACGAAAGTATGGGTAGTGAAAAGAAACCTTTAAATCCATTTTTGGGTGAAGTTTTCGTAGGAAAATGGCAAGATGACAAGACAGGAGAGACCGACTTGGTGTCTGAACAAGTCAGCCATCATCCACCGGTGACTGCATATGCCATTAAAAACAAAAAGCACGGGGCTGTTTTACAAGGTTACAATGGTATCACATCTAGTATTTCTACTACTTCTATAAATATCAAGCAATACGGGCATGCCTTGTTGAAATATCCAGAAATAGATGAAACATTTTTGATCACCTTGCCACCTTTGCATATTGAAGGTTTGATTACTGCTGCTCCTTTTGTTGAATTGGAAGGTATCTCATACATACAAGCATCCAGTGGTCACATTGCCGTAATTGAATATAGTGGACGTGGTTGGATTTCCGGTAAGAAGAACACTTTTAAAGCAAGAATTTACCGTGATGCGTATGCTAGTGCCAGCAAAGAAAATGCCTTGGTGACTATTCTGGGTCAATGGTCAGGGAAGTCATATATTGGTAAAGGTTCTTCTACTCCAACTTCCAAAAATGACGTGTTTTACGATGCAAGCAAAACCCCAACTCATCATTTGCAGGTGAAGCCCATCGAAGAACAACATAAATTAGAATCCAGAAAAGCTTGGTTTAAAGTTGCAGAAGCTATTAAGAAGTCCGACTACAATTTAATTGCAACTGAAAAAACGTTGATTGAAAATGAGCAACGTAAATTAAGAAAACAGGAAAAAGACGCAGGCATAACTTGGGAAACTAGATGGTTTGATAAAATCGATTACTTAAACAAGGATGCAGATGCACCTATTAAAGATGAATTTACAAACTTGACCAACATTTCAAACTTATCCATCCATAATGCACCTTCAGGAACTTTGAAAGACTCAAAGTATGACCATGGTGAAGCCAAGCATTGGAGAGTTAACTTGAAAAAGTTGGAAGATGAAAAAGAAATAGTCTTTTAAATGAATTTAGAGTAGGTTTTTTCAATTTCGTAAAATAATGTTTATAATAGTAGTACATCATTTAAATATAAACAGTTTACTATAGAAGGATTACAAATCAGTATATCATTTGCAATCAATTTTCGAATAGAAACGCAGTATCTTTTTTTTTTGTCTACTGCAACTTACAAGATTAGGGCTATCACGTGCAATAAAGTAGGGCTATTATATACAGGTTGTGAAAGTATAAATATTACTGCACACATTTAGTCGCACTGACTTGTGTGCACGCACACTTTGCTTTTTGTATTATTTTTTTTTGTTAGTAGCTTCTGTAGTAACAGTCATTCCATAGAGTTCTGCAGAGAGAGAGAGAGCGTGTGTGACTGAGTACTGCGAAAAAAAAAAAAAACTCAGTATCTAATTTTGTCATAAAAAATTTCAAACAACCTTGTTCTTATATAACCATTTAAGATAACTAAACTATTAACAATGGCTGAATCACACAGATGTATGTTCAAAAATGAAAGCAGACTATAGCAAACTAGTAGAAACAAGAAGGAACTATGAAACTAAGTCATTTATGAAATGAATGAAAATTGAAAATCGAGATTTGGCAAGTCAAGCAAAAGAGACTTTAGAGGATTCCATCAATTTGTTAAATTAATAAACTACAAATCATATAATAAAGGGAATTTATGAAGAACATTTAGAATATCAATAATAGTTTAGGGGTATAAATATCTGACTTATTTGGATATGCTGATTTATTTCGGTAGTATTCAACCACGTAAGTCAGCAACAAAGTATTCACAAGAATCGATTCAAAATATTATGGAAAAATCAATCTACTTGAGTATATCTGGAATAATGACTGTTTACAAGAATTTCAAGTTTCCTTCTTATTACCATTATTTGTGTCTGTACTAGTTGATTTTCGAAATCAAATACTAACATTTTTTTATAGTATACGTTAAAGGTAAACACATTTCTTACCAACGTTCTAAGAGCGTTACTAACCCAAACGTGTCATTGATTCAAATTGAAGGTGTTGCTTCTCCAAAAGACGCTAAATTCTACTTGGGTAAAAGAATTGCTTACGTTTATAGAGCTCCAAAAGAAATCAGAGGTTCTAAGATCAGAGTTATCTGGGGTAAAGTCACCAGAACTCACGGTAACAACGGTTTAGTCAGAGCTAACTTCAAAAAGAACTTGCCACCAAAGACTTTTGGTGCTTCTGTTAGAATTATGTTGTACCCATCTAACATCTAAGTTTGTTGTCTACATATATAGGGGAAGTTTAAAAAAAATAGTTACGATGAATTAAGAAAATAATGTGGTTCATATCCATTATTTGGTGTAATATAATGACTTGGTTTCATACAAATAAAAGGCATTTATTATTATTTTACTTTTATTCAAATAGTAAATACATATAATATAAAAATATCAATAATAAGAGTAATTTATTGAAACTGGACAAATAAAAATGTATTTATTATATACTCTACAATAAAATCACAAACTATGAACTCTTATCTAGATAGATTGTGAACTAGTTTTTGCCTGAAAGTATATTCTCACTAACAAATCTACCAAATACAACACATTCAAGTAAGGAAGATCCCCCCAAACGGTTATTACCATGTACACCTGCACTTACTTCACCGATAGCAAACAAGTTCGAGATTGTATCACCTGATTTAGTGACAACTTTGGCATTTGATGGGTTAACCTTGATACCACCCATCGTGAAATGTACAACTGGTGTAGTCACTCCAAAATACAATTTCTTCAAATCTCCAAATCTGCCCCCGAATTTTGTTCTTCCTAAACTATCCTGTTGTGTACCTTCAATGATCGCGTCACAACCGGAAAATTTATCCTTTAACTGGTCGAGGGTTAATGGCAATTTTGGATTCAATTTGATCAACAAGTAATACAAATCCTCAATTGATCCTTCTTGTAATAACCCTTGGGACTTGTAGAACTCGATGTGAGTGGTGGCTTTTTGGTAGTCGTTGCCGCTAATAACAATCACAGAACCGTAGCCATCTCCATTATCAGATTTCAACCCAATCTCATTGTTTTGACCGATCTGAGAATGTTTCAATACTGCATCCGTAACAACATCTCTTGGTTGTAATTCGTCGACAAATCTCCAACCAGTAACCGGTGAAAGTAAAATACCACCAATACCTCTCATGAGCTCACCACAAAGGAATTTCCAATTTTCATTAGGATTGGATACTTTCATAAATCCAGTAGGGTGTACTTGAACTTTATCCATATGAATCAACTCGGCATTGACATCACGCTCTGCGATTTTTTGTCCGTCACCAGTTGTTTGTGCACCATTTGACAGAGGAAATCCAAGCAAGTCAGGTCTGTACTTTTGCAACAATGATGTGGGTGAGTCAAAATCAGCGGAGAACCCACCAGTGGCCAACACAACATTGTCTGCATACATTTCTTGGGGTTGTTTTTCACTGTCGGTAAATTCTATTCCCTTGACTTTGTTTCCTTCTGTTAAAATTTTGGTCAAAGTGGAACTCTTTAAAATTGTAAGTTGATCAGGGTTTTCAGCTTGGAAACCGTCAAGCTTCTTAGTTAACGCGGAAACTATTGCAAATCCAGGAGGCAACTTGTCACCCTTGTGAGTCCTGGCATGCGAATGTCCACCCAACAAGACAACATTAGACAAATCGACATTTATTTCATCGTTAAGCCAGTAAATAGCATCACGTGAATTCTTAGTTAAAATATCAACCATCTTCTTATCGTTCAAATTTTTCCCAGTTTTTAAAGTATCTTGAACAAAGGATTCAATGGAGTCCGTCAGTGGCTGCTTTTGATATTTTGTGGGAACACCATTGATACCTGATGAAGCTTTAATGGAATTACCCCCTAATTTTTCACTTTTCTCTAACAATGCCACCTTTTGACCAGCTTTCAGCAACTGATAGGTTGTGGTTAATCCAGCTAACCCTGATCCAATCACAATTGTATCGTACTTAGCTATTGATTTACTCATATTTCCTGGGATTGACGACAAGATTTTGGACATGAATGACGAGGCGAATGTGTACAAAGATTGGTTACAATAAACTAAAATAATACTGATACCTATTATTAATAGATATCGTTTAAAAAATCGGACCAACGTGATGACTGAACTAAGCTTTTTCTTCTTCTTATATAGTATGAATTGAAGAAGAAATTAATAGGATTTTTTTGAATTAAAAGAATCAAAATGAAAGTCGGAGACTGCCAGATTTATATTTAGACATCGGGCGGTTCTATGTGCGCATAACCCACCCCTTATAATAATAATGGTATGATTTTTATTTATTTTCATTTTTTGGTGTAGTTGCGAAGTTTACGTGTTACTTCGTTCTGCAGCCACAAGGTGATGGTATGAAAATTTATAATCCACCACCACGCAAAAAAACTGAATCTCGTTCCGTGGCCGCAAATAAAAAGCATAAAATGAACATTCCTGCATATACGCTGGCTTCAATAGAACGAAAGAGAAAAATAAAATTAGAGGCACGATTTATATTAGAAAAATCTTCGGTCATTCATTCATCCATCATTATCACTCATAATCGAACAAATTTATTACAGCGATTATTAATCGACAATTGATTTAAATCAAAGAAATTTGTTTATATATCTATTCCTTATTTTTTTCAAATTATTTTATTCAAGTAATTACTTGTTATACTCAACACATCACTAAGACTTTAAAATCAACACATGCTACAGCTGAATCCAGTAATACATCCAAATACATCAAACAGACATTTTAAGTTTGAACCATTTTTACGTCAGGAATATAATTTTGGTCTTGATCCTGATCGTCCAGTATGTCAATTCTACAACCCATTAAATCCTGACAATTCTTGTCCCCAGGGCAACAACTGTCCTAATAAACACGTATCTGCAATGTATTCCAATAAGATTGTTTGTAAACATTGGTTAAGAGGATTATGTAAAAAGGGTGATCATTGCGAGTTCTTACATGAATACAATTTAAGAAAAATGCCTGAATGTTTGTTTTATTCCAAAAATGGCTACTGTACTCAAACATCAGAGTGTTTGTATCTACATGTTGATCCTCAACTGAAAATACCAGAATGCTTAAACTATAATCAAGGGTTCTGTAGTGAAGGTCCCAATTGTAAGAATCGTCATGTCAGACGAGTGCTATGCCCGTTATATCTTTATGGATTCTGTCCAAAAGGCCCTGAATGTGAATTTACTCATCCCAAGTTTGATTTCCATAATTTGAATTTAAGAATTAGACCCGATAATTTGATACAAATGACAAGTAAACATGTGGATAATTCAAAGGAAGAATCAGATAAGAAAGAAGATTCAGAACCGAAGGAAGAAAGTATATAGAGTACTAGTATCAGCATGTATAGTAATTTAATTATACGATTTATTAAATCATAAGCAAAATGTATGTGTATATATTAGACTTGTTCTCTAAATTCTGTATTTACGTATTTGGATTCTTTCCTGTGGGGTTAATACCCAATTTATACCACCAATTTCATCGTCAAAATCATCTCTTCCTTCTCCTCCATCCTCTTCAGTTTCACGAGCTTTAGTTACTGGTTGGTTGCTTTCTTCGTACTCTTCATCATCCATACCTACCAATAATACAATTTGAGTCAATCTAACGAATTTTTCACGCAAATAGTAATTATCACGGCAAATTTCATTAATTAAATACGAAACATCTTTCTCTAGCTTTATAGCTCCCAATTCATTAATTTTCAATTTATTTAATATCATGAACAACTTCTTTTCTAACAAATTGGTTAAATTAACCACGACTAATCGCAACAATTTACTCCAAAGAGTTTTGTGTAATGTTTGTAGGTATGGTTTCATTAATGACTGCCAGTTTGACGTGAATTTAATTAAGATTGTTGGGTCATTTATGTTATTGCTTGAATAAATCACATAATTGTTTTCATTATTGGCTGTTGGAATATCTGTAAAGAATTCATTAACAAGCAATAACAATTTGTTCTTGATCAGTTGATTGTATAAATTAATCAAACTTTCTGAAATGATTTTGTTACTTACACTAGTAAATGGGTCCAAAAAATCTTGTTGTAAAATATTTGAGATTTTACTCTTGTCTTTACCGAAAGGATAATATGATTGTAAGTAACTGTCCTTATTTATATTCTGAAATACTTTTGTGAAATATTCTTGTGCCATAGCCACGGTGTTCAAATAAATGATGAAACTTAACAATTTTGTATTATTGGGAGTGGTTTGTAAACTGCCTACAATTGCACCAGAACCACTAACGACACTTCCCAAGGCACTTGACGCTCCCTTCAAAAATCCTGCACCAGTTGATAATCCACCACTACCTCCATGCACATCTGGAGTAGCACTTCTACTGATTGGACTATTAGTACGGTTAATAGTACTTGCAGGGTCTATCAATGATAATGTTTGGTTATATCTTGGTTGATTGTCATTCAAGTTTTTAATGAAAAATCCATTTAACAAATCTTGTTGAACAATGCCGAAACTTTCATTAATAAAACTCTTCACTGCTGTAGGTAAACCAGATTGAATAATGTTACGCAAAGTGTTATTTAGGACCAAAGTCAAATCTTCAACAACAGAAGATATAGGTACTTGTTCGGGGTGTACTCCAGGCTCGTTACTTAATACCAAATATGCATCTAATGATGGCAATTCTTCAATGGTGATTGATTTTTCTATGGAACGACGGAAATAAAACTTGTACAATGTTTCAAATGAAGGCAAAAGCTTTTCATTAATTTTTCTTGTAAAAGTGGATTTGCGAATTAAATCAGGTAAAAGTAATGCATCTTTGTCTTCCGTAGGTGATTTTCCTGTCACTACTTCTTTCCCATTTTGTCTATGTTTCGGTTCTTGTAAGTATTTGACGGTTATAAATCGGCAGTATAACGTCCAGTTTTCAAAAATTGAAGACAATTCTTGTATTAAATCTCCAATTAATCTTATTGGTAATAAATCGTCTGATGTATCAAAACTAGTTCTTCTTGATTCCTGATCTTGATTTGGGTGATCTTTTAATTCTGCCAATCTTCGTGTCAATACAGGAAAACTGTAAAGCTTGATGTCTTGAAAATGTTTATCTAATCTTCTTAAATCATAAAAGGTGTCAGCAATAATTCCAACTTGTAAATCGATTTCTCTTTGGATTTTGCTAATAACATATGACAATGCCAGTGGATATGTAGCACTATAGTATTTTTTGATTAAAGGTCCATGTTGAGACAACATCATGGAAATGTTCTCAAATAATTGCATGACAACATTAGAAAAAATAGCGGGTTTCAAATCATGGGCATTCTCCAACCCTGCTGTTAGACTTTTAGATGTTTCATTGATGATTTCACAAATAAATTTGGAATAACAGTTAAGACCTATCTCTTCCTGGTTGATTAGTGGGAATAATTGGAAAAATTTCGTCAATTGTTCAACATTTTTAGCTTTTGCTGCCTCGGTGAATTTTTCCTTAAACACTTGGGTTAACTTATCTATCCAATTAGCTATTGCAACTGTAGGCAGTTCTGGCAACTCGGTGGATGGAATCACAACCGATGCATATTTGCCAGAAATCAATTCAGAGGGGATTTTTGAATTGATAGTATGTATACATTGAGCGGCCAATTCCCAATTTTTGTGTTCAATGGCATAATTTGCTTGGTTGATGTTATTTTTTAATAATTGAATATTTGTCACGTAGTCCAACGTTTTGTTTACATTGCCAATTTCTTGATCTAATGATTTGATTTTAAACGTCAACTTATGGCCCAAATCATTTGCTTGTGAAAAAATCGACGTTAATTTACTCGAATTTGAAATTGTAGATGACAATTTAGTAGTTCTTGCCAACTCTATATTGGTTATATCTTGTTGGAGTCTACCGGAATTCAATGCTGTAAAATTATTAAGATTATTGTCTATGTTAGCCATGGCAGCATCAATCTCATCAATCAAATTATATAAATCATTAGGGGTGGACGATGATTGGTATTTCGCTTTTAATTCAGCTGTTGTTTTCGCTACTTCTGCCTCATTTAATCCTTTGAATGAATGAAAACCAGAAGCACCGCTTCCATTACTTTGTTTCATGTTGACAATAACACCAAAAAGAAAAACAAGTTATAAGATGGGGAGAATTGAGGTTAATTAAAAGGGTTGAAGGTTGTTGAAAATGTCACTGCTCACCTCTAAAGGGGAATAAACTTAATTGTTTTTGTTGATTCAAAGGTGTTTCTCTCTCCAAACCCAACCGGAAAAATAAACAACACCTACACCAACCGAACCAAAAAAAATTTCTGTTTTTCGCAGTAGAGTCCGATGATTGCGTGAAGTAAAAAAAAATTAGCTATGATCTACTTGACTTTGTATGTCTTTAGTTCTATTTCAAACATTCAAGTAATCGTTTCGCCTCATCTTTTATAATGAATGATAATGATGATAAACCTATAGCTACTACCATTGATAATAAATCTCACAATCCAATAATTTTACCAGTTGTTAATCCATCCCGCGAACCAGAAGTTTTGGTATTTAATGTCGATGATATAAAGACTCTACGCAATGAGTACAATATACTTGGTGTGTTGATGGGGACATTACAGCATTATCCACAACAAAATATATTTCTTTCTGTTCCCCTCAAGCTAATAATATGGGAAGTGATTTGGCTACTTCAGTACAACAAAGCAATTTTGGTAGATCATTTAACTTATCGTGATGCTAAGATCAAATTATTAAAGGGAGATATCAAAAATAACAACTATCAAGGTAATTTGATAACAACACCTAATTCAGATAATGACTATAATTTAGAACTAGCTAAGCAGCATCAATTGACGATTTATGATTACATAACAAATTATTTACAGGATTCACTGATGTCAGTTAACCAGTTTATCACTTACTATAAGTACTACAGCTATTTACAAAACAAGGGTTATTTTATTAATCCCGGAATAAAATTTGGTGGTGACTTGGTTATTTATCCAGGAGATCCTTTACGTTATCATTCTTATTCGATTGTTAGATTTGAGTTTTTTGACGTTCATGACGTTGTTGTAGGTGGGAGATTAGCCACTAGTGTTAAGAAAAATTTGGTTTTAATGGGTTATGATCAAGAAGCAGACAAGACACATCAGGAAGTGAACGAAGATGTTATAAGCGATTTATTTGACGAGTCTGTGCTGTTGACCTTTTCTATAGAATGGGCTGGTTTTGGCTAGTTTTGTTTTACGATGTTGCAAGAACAGGAAACAGAATTTGTTACTAATGAGAACAATTTACGTCAAACAATTTATATAAAGTATAAACCGAAAATAATTATAAAAACTTACTACTTAGAATAGCAGCAATGTAAACAGAAGAAGAAATAACAGAGAGTAAAAGTGAAACAAATAATAAAAAAACCCTTAACTAAGCAATGGCAATCCTAATGAGCATCGGATAGATGTTTTCTCATTTTATGCTTCATTTTCTTATGCCCATCTTCATTTTCATGATGTTTCATACCGTGGCATCCAGGTTTAGCACCAAGAAATTCTTTGAAAGAAGCTTTTGAAGCATTTACAATACTTTGTAACATTTCTGAAGCATTCTTGTAAACTGATGTTTTTTCCATAGCTTTCATCATTGAAGACAAGTGAGTTTTCCCATGTTCGTCATCTTTTCCTGATTTGGACTTGTCCAAAACAATAGTTCCATTAACTGCATTCACAACTCTTTTATACTTTCTTTGATGTGGGCCAAACTTGATTTTTGACTTGTACTTGCTAAAAGTGGATCCAAATCCATGGTTACCTTTTGAAGATAAGAAAAATCTTGAAGTACCATTTTGAGAAGTAGTTGTATGAATACCACCATGGATAGCACCAAATGTAATATCGGTTGATTTAGAATGAGCTAATCTGACATCATAATCAACAAAGAAATCATCGCCAGAACCAATGTCTTTTGAGATTTGTTGCAAATGAAGCACCAATGGGTAATTCAACGTAATGTTAACAATAGAAATCGTGTTTTCTGGAATTTCTGATTTATGGTGTTTGGATTTATGTTCAGTGACATCTTTAGACTCCGGAGAGTCGTTATCTTGAATAAGAACTGAACGTGAAGAGCGACCAGCATGAACAATAGATTGGATATCACCAGAACGGGAATAACTTTGAACATTCGATACTTCAGCTTTAAAATAACTACTAATAGTTGTATTCAAAGTTCTGTTATTTTTCAAAGTCAAACTAAACTGACTGATCAATTGAGCACTAAAGGAAGCATCGATGATTTGTTGTAATGAGCGGGTGTATGGTGGTGCAACCGTAAGAACAACTCCGGAACTTTCATTATCAATATTAATGACCTCACCAGTAGCATCAATAACTTGGTCATTTTGGTATATTAACAAGTTAGCTGATGTGACCCAATTTTCATTTACTGAAGTGGTGGTGTCTTTATCAATTTCACCCAACCCATTACTAACTTCAATTTCTAAAATTTTGTCTTCAATAGCTTGATGTTCCCAAAGATATGGCAACAACCCACTAACATCAACATCGATAGATGGCACATCAAATGCATTAAATGAGACAACAGGTGACCATAAAGCTGGTGAAATACCTCCAGTAAAAATAACAGGTTCCGGAGTTTGAGCAGCTATTTTCTCACCATTGAAGTAAACATTGACTACTCTAACTGGACCTTTACCAATAAACGGATTACCTCTATCTGCAAAAATATCCTTGTATTTATCAACAACGTTGGTGTACCAAAATTCATCTGCAGCATTACCAGAAGTGAAAATCGAAAGAGTTAAACGTGTTGTGTTTTTGGAAACTTTTGGTAAATTAACTGAGAGTTTATTGGATGCAAGATAAACAACTGGGGCCTGATTAGGGTTCTTGTTGAAAGTCAATGGATAAATCTCATCTGCAGGCTTGGCTTCAGTGAAAATTCTACGTTCTTCGTGGTACTT